>Ga0126342_10015230_pt1 | contig 13494 bp, 11 predicted proteins | sample Cyp1metagenome_FD_92528 | JGI IMG/M metagenome (GOLD analysis project Ga0126342, IMG submission 92528) | Coral microbial communities from Lord Howe Island, Old Settlement Bay, Australia - Cyphastrea 1 metagenome | ecosystem: Host-associated > Invertebrates > Cnidaria > Coral ...
AACAAAATGATAAAAAATGAAGACAACTCGAGGAAAATTGCAATTTTCCATTTTTTGGAAAATTATTGCACCACTGGAAGCAAAAATGATGAAAAATGATAAACAAATGATAAAAAAAAAATGATAAAAAAATGATAAACAAATGGTAAAAACATGATAAAAAAATGAAAACAACTCGAGGAAAATTGCAAGTTTCCATTTTTTGGAAAATTATTGCACCACTGGAAGCAAAAATGATGAAAAATGAAAAAAAAAATGATAAAAAAATGATTAAAAAAATGATAAAAACTCGAGGAAAATTGTAATTTTCCATTTTTTGGAAAATTTTTGCACCACTGGAAGCAAAAATGATGAAAAATGATTTAAAAAAAAAGAAAAAAATGAAAAAAATGATAAAGAAATGATAAAAAAATGATTTAAAAAAAAGATACCTGAAATGATAAAAAAATGAAGATGATAAAATAAATGATAAAAAAATGATGAATGCAATGATAACCAAAATGATAAAAAAATGAAAAAAAACTATTTTGACCTGGCCCAGTCTGTGGCTGCAAGTTGTTCATAATATTATACTATATAGTTAACTTCAGTGTCCAACGGTCCAACGCGTAAAATCGACACATGAAACTGGCAAATGATTTGATCAAATATGCGGAAACCCACATGACTGCACAATCATTCACTTCTCAAAAGTGGCTATAAATAGCACTTTCTATGAAGTAAAATGGGACAATATTTAAGCGATTTATATCTTATAGATACTACCATCTGGTTATTTAACATAGCCATGGAAAATCACCATTTTTCATAGGTAAACCATCTAGATTCTATGGGCCATTTTCCATGGCTATCCATAACCCGTCGGATCCGGGTCCCGGAACGAAGCCAGCTTTCCTCTTTGTGGTCCGTCACCTGGGAAGTGTGGAAAAAAAAATGAAAAGCTGCTGCCTGCTGTTTTGTGCTTCTCTTTTTCAGTTGGAAACCTATCAAAACCTATCAAAACCTACCAAGTTAGGATTATGGATCAAAAGCTATCAAAACCGATAAGTGATACCAGATTTGGGGCCATGAATTCACATCCATACATCCCAGCTACTATTTTGGGAACGGATACCAGCGGTGAACTGATCCATACATAATTGTCAGATCTTCACACCATAGGTGATACCGGTAGCCTGGTAAACGTTAACAAAAAACTATTGAAAATGGCCATAGAAATAGTTGATGATCCCATGAAAAATGGTGGATCTTTCCATAGTTATGTAAACGTTTACCAGAGGGTAAATGATGCACGGGTGTCTGACAAAAGCCTTGTTGACCATTCGAAAAACCATCCATTCCCCATTCCGAACAGGCTGGGTGAGGACACGGGCTGACACGATCAGACGCCCATCAAAGAGTGTCAAAACTGTTGAGAATGATGATTACTGTTGGTAAAACATGGTAAAACAATGCCATCTGCACCATCCCCCAGTCATCACCATTTTTATAGGTGGTATAAACCATTCCCAAATGGGTGGTTGATGACATTGTTTTACCCCCATTATCATTGATTATCGTTGATTCATATTGATTCACTATCATTCATTATCCATGTTATCATGACGTTGCTGCTGTTGACCCCTAACGGCAAAAAAAAGGATTTTGGTCGCCAAGATCCAGACGATGTTCGTGTAGAGGTCTCGGAGGAACAGGAACACCTTTGTTTGGGAAGGTGATGTCAAAAAGCTCCAGGGGTGTCCATGGAATATTGGATGAACTTCATGATATTGGATGAAGCTATTGGATTCATGTCAAAATATTGGATGATCTTCACTTTAATATATGTTTCAAGCCTTTTTTTCGCATATTTTGGGGGAAATGCACCTCTCTGTTTGCCGGGTGTCCAAAAACACACCCAGACAATAATCAGCATGTCTTCATGATCCACCAGAAGCAGCACCAGTTACCTTGAAAATAGTTGTAATCATACGGCCAGCTCACCATCATTCCAGTGACGGAAAACGACGTGAGGTCATTACAATCCATCCAGAATATGGCTAAGTTGATATACCCTCTGGTAATTTAACATAGCTATGGAAAATCACCATTTTTAATGGGAAAACTCACTATAAATGGCAATTTTCAATAGCTATGTTAGTTTACCAGAGGGTACCTCTCTGATAAGGTTGCTCCAATCGATTGCTCAAGCGCATCTGCTAGCGCGAAAACGGCTTGGCAGTTTCAACCCGAAAACGATGATCTGGATGTCACGGGGGATCATCATCGATACTGTGGATGTAAGCACCATCCAGAAAATCACGCTTTAAGAACTCAGAACGCTGTAAATTTCACTTACAGTAATACAGTATGTAAATCAGTAAATCAATGTAAATCATAGTGACAACAACCGTTGCCCACCTGGAAAAAATTGACCCATCCAAAAAACCTACCATCTGGTTGTTTAACATAGCCATGGAAAATCACCATTTTTTATAGGTAAACCATGGTAAACCATCTATTTCTTGGGCCATCTATACCATGGCTATGTTAAATAACCAGAGGGTAGAGGATGAAATCCTGGAAGTCTACATCATTCCACATCAAAACCGGTGGTACCCCGCCTGTTTGCGCTTCAGGATTCTGCGCGCCTGCAACAGCGCGCGGGTGTTGCTACCGAAGCTGCTCCTGGGGCAGCGAAGTTGAACTTCCAACGAATCAACATGGGGAGCGGTTGACCCGGAAAAGTATACCCAAAGAAATGATGTGTTACCCCATAATTTTAGTACTTTGACTCTTTTTGGGGGTATTTGGAGGGTCTAGGAATGTATATAGACTTAGATCACTCCAGTTTTTAATAAAATCAAACAATGATAATGAGAAGATTACACCAAATGAACAAGTCCTTTGCTCACGTTTCAACAACCACAAAATGGGAGAAACTGTCGTATGCTCACCTATTACGAGTACAAGATCAGGTGTTTCAATGTGTTCCAACTATCAAAGTAATGGTTATTTAGATCACATCCAAAAATGGCAACATCTAGGCAACAAACACAGGGATATTTGAGTGATACAACCAACCACCATGTGTAAGAAAATCTGCCAAAAGTAACACATGACATTTGGGTGGTTGAGTGTATATAAATACCTACAGTCTGTTTTGTGCGCACCACCAACAAAAATCGGTGTTCAGCAACAAAATCGTGTCAATGAGCTGCAAGGAGTTGAATAGTAACTGGTATTATCACAATGGATTTCTATTCAACTAGGCCTACAGTTACTATTCAAGTAGGATAATAATCCAGTTTCTATTACATACTGGTAATTAATATCATATCAAAATAATCCTAGTTGAATATCCATGTTTTTTTTTGCACAGGCTTCCATGCCCAGCTAGGCCTGCGCTGTCAAGGCACAGACAATGCCATTGAAAACAATGAAAACAATACGTCATGTTGAACTGTTGGGAAAGTGTCATAGAAACCCTCCGTACCATGCAGTTCAAATTGTCTGAGTCAAAATGCGTTGACGCAAAAGAAAAAGGGACGGTGATGGACAGTGTCGTGCCAAAACCAAGCAAACCCTGAGATTGGGAACTTCCGGAACAACAAAAAAACTGTTGATCCTGTAAACAATGACCCTGTTGCCGTTCGATGATTTCTTTTCGAACATCTGGCTCCACACGTTTATCAAACAAAGCATCTTAAAAATATCTTTGCACCAAGCTATGCTTTGTCTCTGCAAAATAATTCCTTTCAGGATTGGCTATATCTCTCATTCCCCAATTCCCGCATTCTTAATAGGCTTTGACTGTGGTTAAGTCATACATCCCTCTTTCTGTAAGTTTGATCCGCATTTTCTCGAGATTCTCCAATTGAATTTTCATCTTACAATCACTTCAAAGACTCTAATGTGGGTAAAGCAATAGGTAAACCATCCCCAAGTTTACCATAAATGTGTGGTATAAACTACAGTATAAACTGTAAACCATCAATCCATATCGCTGGTTTATGGCATTCTTGTACTAACATTACTTTGTGAAGCCTTCAAATACACAGGACAGATACTACCTCCATGAAGGTTTGGCTGGGACTGCCTTCCACATGTTTAACGATGTTGTGACCATTGCTGCATAAGTGCAGCAGTGCATGTACATATATCCATATATATATACACAGACAGAAAGAAAGATGAATAGACAGATCCATAGATAGTTATACCCATCAAAAGGATTCCCAATAGATGACCATAACCCATGTCCACATACGCACAGGACGGTACGTTCGCCGTCGGTTGAAAGGTCATCAAGTCCATGAAAGTGCATGAAACCAATGTCCAGTGCAAACTCAAGCCTTCAAGATTTTTTCACTCACGCGTTGTGCAGACAGTATTGCATGTCTGGTTTGAAACAGTCAGGTGCCAAGTTACCTCACCCCACCCCACCCCCCCCAACGACAAGACGTCAGTCACGTAGCATCGTTAAAGAACGAAAACGCGCAAAACATCAAACCCACCCAATTCTGGACAAAAATGCGCCTACGTCCATTTCGTCCCACAAAACACAGCTAAAATGAGCATGTTAGCCGACGGCGAACCCCCCGGCCTGCGAGTATGTATGTAATTATATATATATATGTATAATTAGATAATCATACATATGTATATATATATGATTACATAATCATACAGTATACAGTATATATAATCATATGTAATCATATCTATGCTATATGGCTATACATTATATATAGTATATATAGAATTACATTTTATAACCACAACCGTATAACTTGACCAATCTCGAAGGTCCTTGTCTTGGCCAAGATGGCCATGGCAGTGGACGTTGACGTCTTCTCAACGTCCTGCGGCTCTGGCTGTGGTTAAGCAAGGATTCATATGATGGATTTATCCCACATTTCTTAATGGATTATAGTAACTATCAGGGTAAATTAAGATAATTAAGGGAAATATCTATGGTAAATAATGGTTAATCATGGTGAATCAATGATGATTTTCATGGCATTTAATGGCTCTGCTTCGATGAATCTGGTGATATGATAGGCCCAACAATGGGATCTACTGCAAGGTGGTGCCCCCGTTAAACGGTTAGCTGACTTGGGGAAAATAATGGAAAATAACTCCAATTTCACTAGGGATTATGGAGGATATAGCTATATGGTGTATAATTAAACCAACTTGTAACTGGGGGGCACCACCTTGTGGTTATTAACTATGGTCATTAACCACTAAGTGGGATGATCTTCCAAGTAGTCAACCCTGGATTAATAAACCCCAAACGGCTGTTTAATTGGTGAGGTAATATTTTGAGTATCATGTTGTCACTATTTGGAGGGTACCCCCACAATCAAAAACCATGGTTTATTAATTCCAGGTTGACATTGGCACAATATGATGGGACGGGATTTTCGACATATGATGGGATCGAATGGGAACATTTGACATGGAATACAACAATTCAAATGATCCCTAAGCCGAGTTGGAAATTGGGAAAAGCCGATCAAACAAACATCTATTGGATGGGCCGTACACACAATATCCATCAAAAGCCTCGCAATTTTCCTTCGATTCTCAGCCCTCTTCTGAGGCCGTCTGCCGCCGAACACGACGTACCTTCTTGGTGTCGTCGTGTCGCTCTTCACATCCGCTAGGTTGAGCGATCTCTTGCAGAATCTCCCAAAAGAATGATTAAATACCATTAAACCCCATGAAATCCCATTGAACCCCATGTTTCATGGGGTTTTCAGTTGAACTTTCTCATGGTTTGATTTGTTGACCCACGCCCGATTCCGTCAAAATATAACCAGTTTTATTCATGTCCTGAAGATGGCTGAAATGCTGGACATGTGGCCTGTTGGGTGGAATTGGAAACCTTGGAGAGGCTCATGGGTCAAGACCCATGGGACCAACATCCCATGGCTGTAACTCGTCCGATAGATCTATCTAGTTAACCTCAATTATAAACCAAGTTAGCTAACGAACTAGTGACTAGTGCCTTACGCCTTGTATGGGACCAAAATACAGTTCCTAGGACCCCAAGCAGTTCTTGGTGTTTTGTTCATCCGTTGCCAAAAATTAAAGTGCATGGCTCGAATCCAACCAAATGTTCCTCAGGAGAAGCGCAGCCAGGGTCAGGTGTTGTTTTCAACCCATGAAACCAGGTATGTTGAAATATTAGTGATACCCTCTGGTAAACTAACATAACTATGGAAAGATCCACCATGTTTTATGGGTAAATCCACTATAAATGACCATTTTCAATAGCTTTTTGTTAGTCATTACCAGAGGGTACAACATGATACAAAGTTGGTGTCATCTCGATGAAGCCGCGAAAACATGGCCATATTCCCAGCAAAACTGGTACCAGATTCCCCCGGTGGTTGAACGATGATTCCATGGTTTGGAATCATAGCCACATGGCAATCAGAAATTCAAGACTTGAATGGGAAACACAAAAGAAAAAAAATCAGTTCATCCATCACAAATACCCCAGAAATCCCAAGAAATCCAACATTGCAAGTTTTCCAACCGCTGGAAATCAAGGTCTTTGGTGACTTTGGGAGAGTCCCTGCAGGGCTGGAGTTCAGGGCCGAAACGCTCGAGGAACGACCACTGACTGGGCATGGAAATGGTCGGTCATTCCGACACTTCTCAGGGACTGTAGCTGCTATAGGCAGTCGTTTTTTGGGAGACAAAAAATGTCAGGAGAATGAACAGAGCTGGAGAAATTCAACATTTTTTTGAACTAGACTATAGATTGCCCAAGTGCATCAACATTGACACGATGAAAATCCACCAGAAACGTAGATACTGTTTCTGGGGAAACCATGGCTTTTCATACTGCAGGTGCTAGGTGAGCACTCGACAAAGGACAAAACTAAATTATAGATGGTGCCCCAGTTCGTGGCTTTATTACTAGTATAACAAAGCGTTTATAGTATCTATAAACCAACTTATCACTCGGGGGCACCACATTGTAACTTTGCTGTGTTTCACCTGATCTGCGATCAAACGTGTCGCCATAGTCCCTTCAGACACAACCTACAGTAACGTGAAACACATGAAACTCCTCTTCTGGTGGCGCAGCACCTAATCTCGAATCAAATGGTATTCCACTGTTGCACCGCTGTGTCACACTCCAGCATCACATCCAATCTACCATTTTAAATATAGGTGTCCTGGAGGATCCCCAAAACCATGGGTGTCAATTATAAAATTGTCATAAAATTGTCATAAATGGTCTCATGACTTGGATGATTTTGGGGTAGCCCCATGACTTAGCAAACCTCCAAATGTTCCTCATAGAAGATCCGGATTCACCATGGCTCCGAACGGCTTCCCAACGGATGGTTCACGTGGATTTCTTTAAGCATCAGCCTTTTTGGGGTGCTGGAAAACAAAACGTGTTTTTCAAACACTCTTGGGGTTCTACAATCTTGCAAACAAACAGTTCGAATTGACACTTGCATTGCTTCTACCAATCATTACAAAGCATTTCTAAGCTTAATCAGACAACCCTGCTGTAGTTTACTTAGATTCTCGTGACCTCATACACCTGTTAACCAATCCAATATATCCAATCATAATTTTCTCTATGAAAATAGCTTTTTACTTGTGGCTAAATCCACCATCAGACACATCCATTTCTGCAGGTCCAATCCATATGACTCCTATAGTTTTGACTATTGTTGATGGTTAAATCCACACAAAAAAAATCCACGATTCATGGGTTAAATCCCCTTAATTCACCACAAAATTCGGCTTTTCTTGCGCTGCTTTTTTTTGCCTATGGCTGCCATCGGTCATCCAATTTCCCAGGTACCCTCTGGTTATGACTAACATAGCCATGGAAAATCACCATTTTTAATAGGTAAACCCAGGTAAACCATCTATAAATGGGCCATTTATATCCCGAATTTTTATGAATTTTTCGTATCCAATTTTCCTTTCTTTTGACCTACCCCCGCGCCATGGAAAAGACTCGCATCAGAGGTGTTTGGACACTGCATCGCTACGCGCCGTTTTGGCTGCAAACCACACCCCACTGATGGCCACGCTGCTCAGACACAGCTGCAGCACCGCGTAGGTGTTCCTGGCGGACGTTTCAAACGTGCTGTTCCTCAGGGTTTTTCCAGTGGGGAATCAGCACTGTCTCAGTTGGGGCCAATCCATCGTTTCACGATGCGTTCCTTGGGAATCCAACATCCTCACTCCCAATCCTTGAAATACATGGAACATGCTTTACCCTCTGGTAAATTAACATAGACCCTGGCAGTCATCGGGTTCGGAAGATTAGTTTCCATTAAAACTAGGCTATTTTCAGGGTCTATGTTAGTTAATTTACAAGAGGGTAAATGTCTAAAAAGTGTCAGCCATTTACCACTCAGAATCGCCGTAATGGCAGGTTCCGCGGAGCGCGTCCTTCCGCAGCTATCAATGAGAGCCCGGGCCACTGGAGGGCCCAAGGCGCGAGGGATCTGAATGGCCAAGTTGCGCATGACCACGTAGTTCCTGGGTCAAAACTGGGATTTTGTTTGATATGGATTAGGGTACCCTCTGGTAAACTAACATAACTAATACATAACTATGGAAAATCACCATTTTTAATGGGAAATCAACTATAGATGGCCATTTTCAATAGCTATGTTAGTCATTACCAGAGGGTAAGCATGATAGGAATATCAAGAAATTGACCTGGTGATCATCGGTCAGATATCTTGAGGGATGTTGATTGCTGTTTGTTCTGGTGATGTGAGACCCCCGTTGGATACCTAAGTTGGTTTATAACTTCAATAAGTATGGTTTATGGTACTTATAACTTATAACTATAGTTACTGGGGCTTATAAACCAATTTATAACTGGGGGGGCCTCACATTATAGGATATATGATTGACCATGATTTGACCATGATTTCATAAGCCATTTTTAGTGGTTTCAGTCTTCTTCCAACCCTGGTCAATTATAGGAATATCAATAATTTGAATAACTGAATAACTGAGGAGAATTAGGGATATAATGATATATACCAATGATATATGTGTATAATATATATACCAATAAATATGTTTAACTACTTGGAAAAACAACCATTAACAACAAATATTACCCATCAACATTTCTGTGGGGATTTTATGGGAATATCACCAGAGAGCAGGGATATGTACCCATCATCGATAGGGATTTTGCATCGTGGCATTATTTCTGGGAGCTGTGTAGAGTTCCCGGTGAAAATTTCAGGATTTCAAATGGATTTTCATAAGCCATTAATAAGGATGTAAAATGGGGATGTTTTTCCAAACACCCCAGTCAGAATTCGTGGACTTTATTTTGGGATTTGATGGGGATTTTTTTACCAGCAAAAATATGTGCTTTAAGTAGTTGTTCATGATTAGAATGGGGATTTGAGCGTGAAAACTGGGGATCTTCATGGATTTATAGGATATACAAGTAGGGATCTCTTCCCCCGTGCACATGAAACACCCCCAGTCGTATGCGGCCAAGGTGACTCTGGGGGGTCTTTCAGGGAGGGGGACGGGATTAACCAATCCTTTCGTCGGGAGAGAAGAGATATATCATGGGATATTTAACAGGGTAGATGGTGGTATATAGGTTTAACTCTGTAACTAAACATCGAAAAATGGTATTTGCCATTAAACATGGCGCCTGCAGCAAGATTGATATGTATGTATATATATATATGTATATTCTAAAATGGGCTGGATTTAGTCAACAAAAATGGAGAGTTTTGATCCAGAAATAGTCCTCCTAAAATTGGAATTTCACATGATACGGTGGTGCCCCAGTTCCCTATGAAAAATGAGAGGAAAGCAATGACAGTTCGTATCGAGATGTGTGTAAAATATCAATAGTTAAATAATAAAATATCAATAGTTAAATACATCTATTAAAATACGTGTGTATGAACCACTTTATATTCAATGAACTAGTTATATAATGTTATATAGTAGTTAGTAGTGGTTCACAGTTCATACCCTCTGGAAATTTGACGTGGCAACGGAAAAATCAGAATGTCTAAACGGTAAATCAGCCATAAACGGGCCATCTCCCAATGTGTTCCCATGTAAATCCCACTTCGTACCATGTGGTTTCCAATTTTTCCATATATTTCCTATATGTGTCCCTTATAAATCAGCATTTTCCCACACATTTACCCTATAAATCCCTTATAGATCCCATACTTAAAACCTTTATCCATCCTTATCCCCATATAAATCCCATAGAACTTCCGTAGAAATCCCATATAACTTGCCATATAAATCCCATATAAATCATAGAAATCCCAAAATTTTCCAGCGCTTTTCCCCACCTTTTTCGGCACCCCTCCTCCCTACCCCGACGTCGTTAAGCGTCTCCAGGCTGCAGTAGCTGGTGCTGCCCGGCAGCGCCGCCTCGGTGGCAATGCCTTCCATGAAGGCCGTGAGCCTCGGAGGGACATGTGGAGAGGTTTCTGAAGGGAAAATTTGAGGTATAGTATATCTATAGTATATCTATAGTATATCCATGGTATATCTATAGTATATCTATAGTATATCTATAGTATATCTATAGTATATCTGATTATTTAACATAGCCATGGAAAATGGCCCATTTATAGATGGACATGAGTGGACCCAGTCCTGGAAGAGGACGGTCATCAATCCATTCTCATATAGGTTTACCATCTGGTTATGACTAACATAGCCATGGAAAATCCCTTACAAATGGAGGTTTCTAGCTGGGAAAATCATCTATAAATGGGCTATTTTCCATGGCTATGTTAAATAACCAGAGGGTAGCTGATAACAAAACCATGTATAGTTTAGAAATAGTTATCTGATACCTACTTAATATAACCTATTATAATTTTAGGTAATTTCTATTATCTCATACCTATTATTGAACCATGTATAGTTTATAAATATCGACATTATCTTAGTAGGAAATAACTATCGGTCGAGATTGTTTGGTGGAAATATCATGTCGATATATTATTGGAAAATATCATCTTAATAACCATAGATATAGGAAACATACATGATTGGGGAATATTGTTTGACATATCATCTTCGCACAATGTGTTTTAGTAAATAACTATATCTAATATACATAGCGAATAACTAACAAATATTAGCTTAATAGGAAATTTCTTCCGGCCATGGTCGCTAAAGCGTCCGTGGGCCGGCACTGCGACAGCTTAAAATTGTCGTGCGAGAGCCAAAAGCTATATGTAGAACATATATGGAAATATAACTATAGGAAATACCAATATAATTATATTGTATATATACATAGGAAGTGAAATTATTGGACGTATCATTTATTCATATACATATAGTAAATAACTAGATATCTATTAATAACTAGATATGATATAGATTTTCTGGTTAATAACCATATATAGGTACCTACAATTCATAACTAACACATATTGAGCCAGAGGTACCTATAGTCAATAACTAAGGAATATTATATTAATAGGAAATAACTATAGGAAATAACTATAGGAAATAACTATAGGAAAACACTATGTATAGAGGAAATAACTATATAGATATAATCTTAATAACTATCGGAAATACGTATTGAAAATATCATCTTAATAAGCATAAATAGATACCTATAGTTAATAAGTAACCTATGTTGATATATATATATATATATGTATAGTTGATAAGTATCGGACATGACTATGTATATATATATATATGCCAGTGGATCTATAGCTGTACATTGAGACTTAATGGATCTGAAATGAATATTTCATGAATCTATATACATAATCATACATATCATATTATTGACATTTATGGATATTTAGAATAGGCATAGTCAATGGATGCAGTTTAATGGATACTTAATGAATACTTAACGGTATACATAACCAATGTAGCAGTATTATCTATGATTAAGTTAATAACTAAGGATTAAGTATATTTCCAACCCTTAGGAATCTTCAAGTATATAGAACTTAGGAAATGGAATTAGTCCTTGGTTTTCTACGTAATCTTCAAGTCCTTAGTAGTCCTTAGTTATATAAGAAGTGGTGAACATAACAAATATATATATACCCTCTGGTAAACTAACATAACTATGGAAAATCACCATGTTCAATGGGTAAATCCACTATAAATGGGCCATTTTCAATAGCTATGTTCACCCGTCATCGGCTATTTCACTCGGCTAACCGTTCCGTAACCGTTCCGGAATGGTAGACATCGAAGCCGTTCTGGTCAGTTCTGGTAACGTTGGCTGAAAGCTCTATAGCAACTACTAACTGTATATCTTATTATACATTATTATAGCATATAGCTATTTATATACAGTTAGTAGTATAGAGCTATACCAATACCAACTATAACATCTCTTAAATCAATATTCAATTATAGACATTATAGCTCTATACACAATTATACACAATTATAGATACACAATATAGCTCTGTACACAATTACACACATATCGTCTATTTTTTAAGGGATGTTTAAAACAGTTTAGGGGAAGGTGTCCACGGAAACGATGACGGAGCCGTTCTGGGATTCCTCATGTTCAAATTGCCAGTCGAGGGGGTACCCCCCAATGTATTCAAGACACACCCAGCAAGGGACACCCCAGATACAGTGGGGCAAGAACTTGTGAAAATCATACGTGCCAAGGTCAAGGTTTGTACATGAGTAAATATGTGGTTTGGTCATAGATCCCATACTGGTGACCCTTGTAATGCGAAAAATTGAATGGTTTGATGACCATCCCCCGATATGGGCAATGCGCCCAACTTTTGCTCCCGACTATCACCTCCAACAGGTTACCATGTTTGATGATGTTTCCCAATTCAATCCATGGTCTTTTTTCGTGGTACCGGGCGAAAAACCCACCATTTCCATATAGCTTTCCTAAGTCATGGGGTCCCCCAAATCATCATAATGGCATGTCATGGATGACTTCGTAAAACCTCTGGGAGTTTTCCTCCGAAAAATCCTCCATTTTTTCCATATTTTTCCTGGTGGTGACGAAAAATCCTCCATTTTTGCATATTTTTCCTGGTGGTGACGAAAAATCCTCCATTTTTCCTGGTGTTAAACCATGTTAAACCAACCCCCGGCTTCCAAGGCACTGAAACATGCAGCTGTACACGGTGACATCCGCCAGCATCAGCAGCCAGGGACTGCTGTGGCCTCCGGTGGAGCCGCCGAAGTCCACGAAGAGCACCGCGCCGCTGATGCTGATCATAGCCATGCCCATCATCAGCACGAAATCGGAGACCTGGTCATTTGACATGTCTCACTGGATTGGTTTTGTTGGGAAAATCTACCGGAAACCATGGTTTTTACCATCAAATATAGGGTTTTCCTGTAAATTTTCCCATAATCCAATTCTATGAATGTCATGACATGATTTGACATGATTTGACATGATTTGACATGATTTGACATGATTTGACATGATTTGACATGATTTGACATGATTTGACATGATTTGACATGATTTGACATGAT
>Ga0126342_10015231_pt1 | contig 13494 bp, 15 predicted proteins | sample Cyp1metagenome_FD_92528 | JGI IMG/M metagenome (GOLD analysis project Ga0126342, IMG submission 92528) | Coral microbial communities from Lord Howe Island, Old Settlement Bay, Australia - Cyphastrea 1 metagenome | ecosystem: Host-associated > Invertebrates > Cnidaria > Coral ...
ATTTTCAACTAACATGTCTCAAGTATAGGGCATTTATCATAGCCTATGTTCACAGCAGCTAACGTATCCAAAAAAATATATTTTCCACAAAAAAAGTGGATACGTTTGTTCCCTAGAGAGTAATATAAAACCAGTAAGAATCGATAGTTTCATGTGTGATTTATATGTAATTCGTAAGTAAAATGCATGTAATTCAAAGCATGGAAAGCTAATAGCTACACACACCTCTATTTACCCATTTGTGTACATATTCAGATATCATGCAAACAGGCTGAACAAAGTATCCAAAAATATCCATTTAAAACTGTCAAACCAACGGCCAGGTGTTAAATAAAGTTGAAAAGATCCAATTTCCAGCATTGCCATTTCAATGTATATAGCTATCTTCTTATCATATCTTACTGCACGGCGCACACGTTTCGGCGTTTCATCATGTTACGTCTGTCCTGTTGATTCGCATGGCCGCGCAAACGCGAGCGTTTTTTCAGCTGACGTCCCAGCACCACCATGGCCAGTCTGGGACGTCCGATCCAGCGAGTGGCGGCAGCACCAGCCACACGCAATGTCGGATGTGCTGCGGGCTGGGAGGACCTCAGGGGGTTCATAGCGGTTGCTGCTTTCAGCCCAGTCATTGCGGCCAACTGTGGATCCAACTGGGTCCAACCATGGGTCCAACTGGGGCCAACTGGGGCCATGAATTGCAGACTAAGTAGAGATTTCAAGTCAATGATTGTATATGAAATGTCATGATGATGGACTAAACTTACTAAACGTAGAAAATAACGGCAGTTGCCGTCCCCTTCCCTCCCGGCACCTCCCAGAGGGCGTGAATCGGTAGCGAACATGGCGGTGAATCACCATGGCTCCGGGAAACATGGGTGATTTTTGCGCATGATGATGTCAACCATAGTGATGTACCAGGGTACCAGGATTTGAAATGCGAATAGAATGGGACAATGTGGATATTTCATGATATTTCATTGGATTGTTATTGTAAAACTATCATTCTGAAATGGCTGGATGCCCCTGGAAAAAACCGACATACTATCTTCTTTTGTGGTAAATTACGAGATTCATGGTCCCATTTGTTTCAGCTCACCATGATCATTTACCCATTAGCTCTTCCAGTGGGAAAAGGATGGAAAAGGATCAAACAACTCAATCTCCAATGGCTAGTGACTGGGTGATAAACCCGAATTCACGATGGATTGGGATATTCAGGATATTATGACATACGCGCTTTATATATATAATCAGTATATAATTCATAGTATTTCTATGTATTTCTAGCGCCATTCGGAACGATTTACGAATATTCAGGGATCCCACAAGCTTTAATTGACCAGGGAGGTCACAATGGCAGGATGTCTGAGAAAGCTTCCTGGGTGGGTGGAAAAAGGTGCCAAAATGTACCACCAAATAGGGTTCAACCATGGTGTTCCAATCTCATCTGAGAAAGATCCGTACAGAACTGATCGAATCTCATGACATCTCATGACCAAGAAGAAGTGCTATTCCTCCATCGGCTCTGGTGCCACAAATCTGCTGCTGGTTGAGATGCGGTGCCTATAGCTCATCCAGCAACTACGGTAACAAGCATCAACTGCCGATGAATTTCAAGGAGAAAAAACATCTAAAAACATGCTTCACACTATTTGATTCCTCAGAATTGTGAATCATAAGTCGGATTCCCTCTGGCAATCAAACATGGCTTGCTAGATGATTTCCCCCAAAACAAACCACCACACCTTCCATATTACATAGAAGTTTCCCATTAAAACTCCCATTTTGTTTGTGAATGTTCTCTGATGTTCTCGGATTTTCCCAGCTAAAAAACCTCCATTTACGGCTGATCTTCCCATCTGCTGCAGCCCGCCTTCACGTCGTAAGGCCTCCACCACGGCTTTGGGAAATTGCTCGGGCTTCAGCTCGTTTTTGGGCACCAACCTGCGCGCTGAGGAAAACTTGGGACAACTTAAGCACAAACGGGCTTTACACTATATTGTATTATCTTATATGTTATTAGTTATTTTATCTTATTTTGCTATTTGTATGCTATTTGTTTTTTTGTATGCATGTGTATACACGTAAAAATGTGAGTGTATATGTATGTATGTGTATATATAATATTATCTAATTATATATAATATTGTGGGTGTGTGTGTGTATCTATAAGGATTGGTGCCACTTCAAACAAATGGGATTTATCCATGTCTAGTCATTCCAAAACCACGCCAGCCCCTTGTGCCAGGTCATCCCAACATCAGCTCCAGAGTTGTGGGGTCTCTTCCAATATGGCGGTGTCCTAAAATGGTTGTACCCCCAAATCATCCAAGTCATGAGTGCCAATTAGACCATTTTAGTGTTGAAACCCACGGTTTTGGGTACACCCCATTTATCTTCCAATGTAGCGGGGAACCATGAAGGGGGATTGATTTTCTGTTTGGAGATTCAAATTTGCAGATTTTTGCTATTGAAAGGTGTTGAAAACAGCGGAGAGAAATACCTTCCTGGGTCCATTGTGAAATTTTGGCTTTGCGCATCACCTCGCATCCAAGTCAATCCAAAAGGATCCAAAAGGATCCGAAACAGGTAGTTCTAACATTTGGGTCCCCCCTATGTACCCCCAAAAAAAAAGTTAATCCCCCTCCCTTCCCCCCCTTAAAAAAGGGTAATCTCTCCCCCCCCAAAAAAAAAGGTGATTCTAGCCCTGCTGAGGCCGGGAATGTTTTACGGGCGCTTTGGTGATCCACGTCTCTGAGGTCAGCACTTGAAGCTCTTGTTGTCGGGCGTCTGGATCTGAATAAGCTCGGTAACCATGTGGTGACGCTGCTTAAGCTCAACAATTAATATCTATTTGGGATTGATTCAAACCCATTTATGGTGATATTCGGAATGGTTTATGTGTGGCTTTACCACATGAATTTGTTTTAAAGAAAACTTCATTGAGAAAAAAAACGTTCTGCCAAATAGGCGATTGGAAGAATGCTGCCTTTCTCAAAACTGGCAATTCTCAGGGCCTTGGTGGTTTCAACACATCCAAAACCATCCACCCAGGCAAAAACCAACTAATCCCACGATAGGGGGTGATTTTTGGTTGGAAACCACGAGCAAACCAAAAGCGCTCGTAGGTTCTGACAAACCACAGTTAAATCACTTAGGCAAATCATCTTTGTTCTACCAATTGATATGACACTATTTGATGCAATCTTATATCATATGAGTACGTAAGACATGGATGTCAATGGATGTCATGGATTCAGGATTCATCGAATGCACCCAATATATCCCAACATGGCGTCTCTAAGTAGAGCGCAGGGATGTAGCAACCATCCTCTTCATCGATGACCATTTTCCTCAGCCGAGATTCTGTCCTGAAAAATCCGACCACCTAATTTGTTCCAAACAGTTGTGAAATCTCAACCGGAAACAGTTGTGATTAGCAATGTTAGCTTGCTTTGAGTGTTTCAACTACTAAATGTTACTAAATTAATATCATGATATATCATGATATATCATGATATATCATGCATGTATCTATCTGATCTCTATGACTGGAAAGATATATCTGACTGGAATATCAGTGGAATCTCCTGGAATCAGATTCCAATCCGGCCCGGCTCCAGATTTCTCGGCCTCATTTGGAGCGCAGATTTCTCGGCCCTTTCAGCCTGGCTCCAACGCTGGGTGTGGTGTACTTTCCCCCAAAAAGATATGGTGTAAAAATTGTAACTGGTAACATGTGTAGATATATGATGATATGATTCAGATATATGGTATCATCGATTTTGATGTATCTCCATATTGTTGATCCGGAGATGTGGTTCAAACTGGTTGAAACAAGGACGGAACTCGTGTCAATGTAGCCAAAAGATGCCAAAAGTTCTTCCGGGGGAAAGTGTAAATTCCATGCTGCAACGAGCGGCAAGATGGTTTGGTAGGGATTGACCCTGGATGGAAATGAACCGTGTCATGGTGGGGAGATGTGGGGAGTCTGGTCATGTCATTGTTCCAGATGCTTGGTACCCTCTGGTAATTTAACATAGCTATTGAAAATGCCCATTTATAGTGGATTTTCCCATGGAAAAATGGTGATTTTCAATAGCTATGTTAAATTACCAGAGGGTAGTGAATATGCCGCAAGACTAGCATGATCTTATGGTGGCTCCTTATGCTCGCTGGTCCCGTTGCCTTCCACTGGTCCCACGAATCGCCTCCTTGTGCCATGGATTGGGCAACATCCGTGTCATCGCTCCGGTGGCGCCCCGGCGGGGAGAGCTGGCAGCGGTCTGGTTTTTAAGGCCCAAAATTGGACATTGCGGCAGAGTTCGTTTGGGAACAGAAAAACTCTACACCCATATGTGTATAGTAATATCTTGGCCAAGATAATGGGATATAGGATGATATAGGTGTATAGTTTTTCCATGTTTTTCCCATAAGAAACTAATTGGTGGAAACATATCTGCCACCAATGATAATATGGAAACCTGAGCGACATCTCCCCCGAGCTGAGAAGTTTCGAAACGGGAGTGTCACGTCCGGGGCGACACCCAACCCTCTTCCTGTCTGCTAAATAACAGATGCCTCTAACACTCAACATCCGACTTGATCATGTTTAGTACTTACGTACGTATATATGATATATGCTCCATGCATGGAATATTTACCAACATTTACCCCATAAATGACCCAAATGTAGGTAAATATACCATACATGGAGCATATGGGTATGATATATGTATACAGGATCAACGAAAACATACGAAAACGATGCTCAAACTGCAATCTCTCCACATTTTCAGCTCGAATCTTGCCGGACTCTCGCGCACTCATGGCTCATTGCCTTGGACGTTTCGAGCCTAAAAGTGGAAGGAACCCAGCTGTAGGAATTATAATTAGGTTCGATGATGTTTTTTTAAAGAATAAATAAGTGTTATGTTGGGTTTTCGGGTTCAGTTTTTTTACAACAATTCCCAGTGATATCAATGGATATCAATGGATATCAATGGATATCAATGGATATCAATGGATATCAGGGATATCCTTAAAAGAGAAAACATGATCTTTGTGAAGATTCTCAAAGTTTCTCTGGAGTTGGTCCAAGAATTGTGGCATTACCATTGTTCACATTGTTCATCCCTTATGCACCGAAGAATTCCCACCAAGGCATGCGCTGTGGTGCCAGCCTCTCATCCTTCACAAAGTCGCGCCCTAGGCCTTGGTTTCACTGACATTTCGACCAGAGATCCATGGATCTCCATGAATTTGGCAGCTTGGCACCAACCACCCTGAAACATTTAGACACTTGCGGATACAATCATCATCCCAGGTAGGTGGTGGAATAGTGGTTATCTGAAAGTGACTCAGATCTTGGCGGGGGGCAAGGCGTTCAAGAATCTCTCGGCATCGGTCACACCTTTTTTTTTTTAGTGAGCTGACTCATGGATGATCCTCAGTTATTATCAGCCATTGATATTCAAATATATTCAAATCTCCAAATCTGTGAGTGATTCAGACCCGCTATGACCTGCTCGAAGAGATAGAGTTCTAACCTGCTGCATAGCGGCGGGCGCCAGATGCCTGCAGCTTTTCCGTGGCAACCTGAGCGACCCCAACCTCCAAGACTCTGGGGATTGCCAGACCCCAAGGGGAAATGGCGGGAAATGGTGAAGCAAACAAAATCACCAAGAAAAAATAATCGAACCAACAATAGACCAACGTCTTTGCATGTCTTTGCCCTGTGACCTCGTCGTATAACATCTGGGGACATGTTAAACATATTAAACACCACTGTGGGAGCTCTTGTACTTTGCATTGACTCCAAGCCCCAGGCATACGCACCGTTTGCCATCGCAAAGGCTAATGGCTTTCCATTCAGAAGTGAATCTAGAAAGCCTTCAGGGAGCAGAGCTTAGAATCACCAGGGACCTTGATGGAACATGATGAAACGTGATGCAACAGAATCTAACAGAATATAACACCAACCTGTAAAGCTTCTGGATACTGTTGTGTCGGATCTGACTATGGGATCAAGGAGCAAGAAAAGCAGCAGCTTGACGAGCTTGAGCACGCCCCAGGCCCTCACTTTTTCCCGGCCAAATCGCACCGGTGCCACCGTTCCATGCACTAGACGCAAGTCCTACAATGCAGCACTGCGTGCAGAAGCAGCGTGTGGTTTATTTTGTCATTTCTGCAATATGGCTATTAGATGCTAGTAGCTATGAGGCCCGGAGAATTCCATAGGCATCCGAACACAATCGTCCTACCTGTCAATGTATTGGAGGCGGTGATGTGCCCCTCAATTTCCTTGTTTGGGCTGCTTCCACTTGATAAGTCACCAATGTCACCAGCGAGTTTAGACCCCTTTTTTGGTACGGAATCTTGAAAATGTAAAAAGTGAAATCCTTTTTGAGCCGAGTTTTGGCGTTCCATTGGTTCCATGCCAAACTGTGGGGTTTAGAAGTAACCATCGTTTTTCGGGCCAACTGACTTTGCAGTGTCGCGGCGCCCCCACTTCGGACGCAACAAAACCTTGTGCTTTCCCTACTTGCCTCAGTGGCTGGGAACAATTGAGCAGGCTTTCAACATGATCTGCTTTTACATCAACAGTCCATCTCTAGCCCTAAGCATCCCTAAGCCAATCCAATCTTCATCTTTTCTAGCTGTCCAGTTTTCATTTCGCCCAAGGGAGCCCAACGACATCTTTCGGCGTGCTTTGTGGCAGGCGTGCGGTGGTGGTCAGTCACCAGGCGCAAACATTTCCTTGGCCAATTTGCTCGACAGCCGCAACCATGGACTCTCAAGGCTCCTGTCCATCTGGTTCACCAACCGCATCAAACGATCTCAAAATGTCTTACAAGTTAATGCGAAGCTTTTTCTGACAACCCAGGAGCGAAGAATCCTAAGACCATCCAAGACCAACGGGTTCCATGGGTTCCATCCAAGCCATTGTTTTGTTTTGGTGGCTTTTTGGATGGTGGCCGGCTGCGTGTCTCCTGAAGTCTGCCATCTCTCCAGCATTATCGAAATCCCGAAAGCGATGCGCCAAAGAACGCGAGGATCGCAGTATGGCGCGGATTTTGGGGGGGTGCTGCGAAGCATAAGGGGCAGGTAGGCCTGGCACAAGTTCCAGGGGTTCTGAAGATCCGTAGTGAGTGGATCATATCTTCCATTGGATATTTTGGATCAGACCATTCTGAAGCCTGAATGTCTGAATGTTCATGAATTTTCCACTATATCATATCCAATATGATAATAATATGATAATAATGATCATATGGTTAAGCATCATGGCCACCCGCCCAGCATGCAATTTTCGTGCGCCCTCTTGGCTGCAGAATCGCAGCGGAGCCGCAGCTGTCATGTGAGCTACTGCCAGGGCTGAATTGGAAGTGCAGGTCCGCAGGGCTGCAAGGGAGTAGGGAAGCTGTGACATTCCAATCATTCGAATTCTAGGGATACAGCTGTGTATGACCCACATATAACTCGGCTTTATCCCATTGTAGCTAAGCTATGACTCGTGACATTCTGACATGTTAGAAGGTGTTATAACATGTTAATTATATAAGCATATATAATAAGTTATAACATGTTATAACCATGGTTCTCAACCAGCTATTAAGTGGGATGCACATCCTAATTAGGTTTTCTGCAGGCCTGGAGTAGCTTGGTGAAGTGAGATGGCGCAAGATTAATCCCACCCCTGATATATCCTGATATTGAACACCCCAATATGGGCCCCCGAAATAAGTAGATCCAATAATTACTGTTGGTTTCGTGGTATTTCATACTGTGGGGATTTGACTGTTTATTTGCCAATACCAAAGGTGTGAACATGTTTTGTGGGCCCATTGGCACCTCGTTCATGCCAAGTTGGATCCTTGAATAGCGAGATGCTGGAATCGGAGTTGCTCACTGAGACCATTGAAAAGCTCCAAAACCGTACCGAGAAAAGGTCTGCTTGCACCGTCTGAGATATCTAAGTATTTACCCCACGATCAAAAGCTCGTTGCCAAAGTAACTTCCTGGAAGGGACAGGCAGCTGCAACCAACTCCCCTGCTGTCCCAGAACGGGAAGCCAGATACGTTTGGGGCATCCTGGGTCAAAGGGCCTCAGAAATGCTGCATTTAACCTGTACAATGCAGACGGGAACTGTTGAGACATCCTCAGGAACTTCCTGTCCGTTCATGAGTTGAGTGAAGTTGAGTGGCCCTCACAGGCCGATACATCAAATGATCCGCCGAAGTTCTACACAGCACTGTGCTCTTGGTTCATCTATAGAAACTATTGATAAAATTTGATAAACCCAACGAATCGATCTCCAATATGTTCAGCCCTCTTGGCCTTTTCCTGAGGTGGTCCGACTGATACTGCATATAAAAAGTAGACACATCGAAACGTCCGCTGGCTGTTGTATGTCCGATTCGTGCCCTGGATCTCAAGTTTGTACGTTTGCTCCCTTTACCCCCGACCATGTGAAAACAGGCGGGAAACCCTCAGCGGTAAATCTCTGACATGTTCATCTTGCCATTTCTCATTCCAAAGCGATTAATTACTCCACGACTTGGAGCCATATCATATACTCTCACCTCAGAGCATATAGGTGGCCAGATCACGCACATTTAATCTGTCTTTGTGGAGGGATTAAAACTTGAAGAAACCTCAAAGATCTTCTTGTCACTTCAGGGGTTCAAGGGAAGCACACGGCCTTTCTGACAGCGTCTACGGGCACTATTCAAATCGCTCCACGCACTGCTTCAGCCAACGTCTCTCTGTGCGATGATGATTGCCTGGCCGAAATGGTGTCAAGGCACTTTGGTGGGCCACCCATAAGCTCAATCAGCTCACACTTATGCACAAAAAGATACTAAAGGGGATTCAATCTAGCAATATAAGGTTGAATCCAGCAAATGGAATCAATATATATCCAAATGGACCCAGATGGCAACTCAGGGCCCCATGGGCAGTTATAATTTTCGGCGCATTCGTGTAGTGCCTGAAGTTGTGCTGCCGGGGTGGTGTGCAAAGTTGCATAAAGTTGCTTTATGGCTGGCTTACTAAAAACCATCATTTACCATCATTTCAGCATCATTAACCATAATTTAACCATCATTTAACCATCATTTAACCCCAACAGCAAATACCCCATCTTGTTTCAGAGCCAGCTCTGACCCAAATTCATCAGATATAGTTATATTCTCCCATTAAATAGATGATTATCCCACTAAGCTGCTTCGATGGAAAGTTCATGGCTTGGCCCCGCTCCTGTGGTCAGCCTGTCACACCTCGGTCGCTCCAAGGCTGGTTGAAGCTGACTCGGCATGGTGTCGTTGAACCACCGTCCCAAAAGAAGGACATGAGAAAAAGCTATGATGCATGTTTTAAGGTGGGATGATGTGGGATGTAGGGATCTGAAGAACTATCCAGACTATCCATATCTATCCATATCTATCCATATCTATCCATATCTATCCATATGTTTATTCTTTTTGCTTTGGGTGCTCGCCCACGGCCACGACTGCCAGTTTTTGGATTTAGTGTGACAGTCATCCAGCCGCTGCGTCAACCACTAGCCAAGCCCTCAGACTTTCCAACAGAAATTGATGGATCTCAATGGATCTCGATGGTCGGTGTGATCCACTCTTGGGGCCCACTCTTGGAGCCCAGTATCAACTGAGGCCTTGGCTGCGTTGTATTGACGGATCGATTTTCCTGTTTCCGACTTTGCCATCTCCGGCCCCATGGTGTCCTGCCCGGCGCGCCCCTTGTTTTTGGGGACCTGAGATTTGGATCCAGATATCCCTGGACAGATTCACACCCCCTCTTGGAATTTCCAATCATAAAGTAGGTGTTCAATTCGTGGGATCTGATCATGTATATAATTTTAATATGTGTGTGTGTGTCTATCTATAGATGTGTACAAATACGTAAGTATTTATATACATATATATATATATAATAATAATAATAATTCTATATATATATATATCTATCTATCAGTATATCATGATGTTACAGATTCCTCCCTGCTGAAACCCAATCATTCACCGAGCTGTAGCCGTGGCGAGCTGACCACCGAGCTCAACGCTCCTCAGTGCTGTCCGCCGTCTCCACCGCAGCTGATGTGGTGCTTGTTACATCATCAACGCCAGAGCCTTGGTTGCGATGGGGCGCCATGAGCCGCGTGCTCCGAATGGTCCAAGAGAAACAAAGGGGGAAACCGAAACCGAATTTTGGATGATAAATCTGATAAGTCATGGAAAAGCCCGAATTTTAGATGATAAATCTGATGAATTTGTTGGAAAAGCCCGAATTTTGGATGATAAATCTGATGAATTTGTTGGAAAAGCACGTTCAGAAAATCCACTTGGGAAGACTTGATGGCAAACTCATTTTTAGATGTCCTCCATTGAAGTGATAATTGTGATTATCCCATGCGATCCCCAACTTTAAATAACTTTGACAGGCCCAAATGCAGCGGATGATGTGATCAGTGAGGATGAGATCACCATAAGTTTTACCATGTCCTGCCACCAATGTTGATATGTCCAGAGGCTAAAAATGATGATTTCGCAGTGGGCAAAATGTTGCTGGTCCATTGAGTCCATTTTGATACTTTTCAGCGCTGGACTGCCCCATCTTAGTAGGACAATCGCAGTCGCGAATGGTTCATTTCCATATCTCCCTACAAGGGCACCAAGAATTTCAGGATCGGGAATGCATGGGAATGCTATGTCTTAGCGCCTAGTCAGTTAAAGTTCAATGAACCGGAGGCAATGTTTTCCATTTCAGCCCGAGATGTCCTGTCTTTTTGGATGGAATCCCTTAGAAATCGTCATCGTTTTGCGCCATGGATGCCACCAACACACAGCATGACACAGCATGACACAGAGGCTCAGAACTGACAGAACTGAGCGCTGCCAAGAGACTTGCATCTTGCGTTTCATCATCCTGGGAAGAAATTCTATAGCTCCCCTCTGGATTCCATTTATGCGATGAGATTGGACCATTGGATCCATCGAAAATAGATGAAAATAGAATGGTTCAATAAAAAATCAGGGAATGGCACCTACCTGAACCATCCTTTACCACTACAGTACACTGACGGGGCTACTGGTTTTACACATCACAGCCCCCGCGCCTCTTTGATTGAGCTGTCCTTGCGCACGCTCCATGCCTCAGCCAACGCTGTCCCGGTGCCGAAAAATATGTGAAAATCTGTGGAAATGAATTTGACACTTCAAAGTCTGCAGCCACGCCGTAGCAACTTCACATACAAAAGGATAGAAGATGATAGAAGAGTGACTCACCAATACTTTAGTAGGATGTAGGATTTCACTTTCCTATATTTTTGGGGGTTGCTGTTTAAACGGTTTATGTTTCAGCCTCTTCCACAACCTCCTGGTCTGCAACAGCCAAGGGTGAAGCCGCGGCATTGCTTTCAACGCCGGTGCTTTCAGCGCATTCGTTGAGAGAATCCTTCCCGAACCTCGTCAGCGCGACCCAGAAATGCCAAGAACCGATCAGCTGGCGAACATTCGCATTTTGCAACTTGGGGGATTGGGAACCAGGTTCTCTTGAGATGTGGGTTTCTCCAGAAATTCATTCATACCCCAATATATGGCCATTGAATCATTAATAGGTTACTTTTTCCCTGCGAAATGTCGCTCAAGGACTTGGGGTGCCCTATTTTTTTGGGTCACAGCTATCTGCCAATTCCGGTAAAGTTGTAATCCCATCCCCTTGATACTAGATACCCAAACCCTGGTTTCAAGTTCCGTCTATTCATTGAAATGGGGCGCATATGGGGGAATTCAATATTTGGGGGATGTGGTTATATGGATTATATCCAGTATATATACGTATAATTACGTGTATATATATATATACATTGTGTGTGTGTCAATGTGTACTGCAGGTTGCAAACCAGTACTGCTTAAACCCGAATAGAAATAACTACTGAATACCTTCCAGTAAACTAGCAAAGCTATGGACAATGGCCCATTTACTTCAATGAGTTCCCATGATTTTTAGAAACGGTGATGTTCCACAGCTAATGTAAAGGTTTACCCTCTGGTAAACTAACATAACTATGGAAAATCAGCATTTTTATGGGTAAATCCACTGTTTCTATGGCCATTTTCAATAGCAAACGGTAACAAATTACCAGAAGGTACCAGAGGGTACCAGAGGGTACCAGAGGGTACCAGAGGGCAACCAATGGCAACCATACTTTTCCGGATGAGTTTTGGTCTGGATGACCATGGATGACCATGGATGACCATGGATGACCATGGATGACCATGGATGACCTCAGCCCCGGGGGCCCCAGACTGCATTTCCGCAGGCAGAGCCACCTTGCTGGTGAAACGGCATAAGAACTGCCTGCCTCATCCTTTCCGATAGTCTGTTTCCATTGGGTTTTTTGAATGTTTTTGCTGGTCAATTCTTCGAAGACCACCCAAGACCATCCAAATTTGTTTCATCAAATGAATGAATTCCGATTCTTCACAGCCAAATTTGATCGGCACAGCGCACAGTTGCACAGAAAAAAGACGGACACTGCTCCAATGTTGGGTATGTTGGCACTTTGCCAACGAAAACCTGAAGTGGATGACTCCTACATGCTGCAAACCGCCGCTATGTCTACAAGTTGTGAAGCTTGGGATGTAGGTCATCCCAAAACAGTTGAAAATAAAGTATAGACTTGAAACCACCAGTTAAATCACCGAATCATTGCCTAGAATACTGAGATATACGCCGTTCTGGTTTTCAATCTGTTTTCATCTAAAATGTTTGATGGTCAAGTAGATTTCCCATAGATTTACATATAGATTTCCCATATATGTCCAATAGATTATATATACTGTATATATTATAATATTATACTGTGTACATCAGATTATGGTCAAGTCCTATATTGGCAGTTTAAGCGCTGATCCCCATGGCCACCCTCCGTCATCCATGGCCACCTTGAGCGGTTCTGGGTCGCGAAGACCCGCAGAGAGAAAGCGCGTGGCGCTCAGGTCCAACGCATCCTGGAGGAGCCAGGATTTTTGGATATTATAACCATTACCCTCTGGTAATTTAACATAGCTATAGAAAATCACCATTTTTAATGGGAAAATCCACTATAAATGACCATTTTCAATAGCTATGTTAGTTTACCAGAGGGTACAGAATAATAACCAGTTATAATATAACCAGTAACCAGTTTTTATATGACCAGTTAGAATTATATAGCCAGTTATGTTTATATAGCCAGTTATGTTTATATAACCAGTTATGTTTATATAACCATAACTATATTTTTCATTACCAGTTATATTACCGATTATTAATAATAACAATTTATTAGCCATTTGTATCACCATGTTAAATTGACTCACGCACTGAATCCTGTTTTGGCTGGTGCTGCAACTGTTCAGTGATGGGGCCGCGCTTTGCGCGGAAGGCTGGCCAGCCCATGAACGCCTTTTTCGAAAGGCTTCGCC
>Ga0126342_10015232_pt1 | contig 13494 bp, 14 predicted proteins | sample Cyp1metagenome_FD_92528 | JGI IMG/M metagenome (GOLD analysis project Ga0126342, IMG submission 92528) | Coral microbial communities from Lord Howe Island, Old Settlement Bay, Australia - Cyphastrea 1 metagenome | ecosystem: Host-associated > Invertebrates > Cnidaria > Coral ...
CTGGTACATTACCCTGCAAAACCATACTTTTTTCTCACTAAAATCACCACCTATTTTCCCGATTTTTGACCCGTTTGGCAACTACCCCCCCCAGACCCCCTATTCTCACTTCGTTCGCAAATAACAACTAGCCAGCTTCCCGGCTGGCTTTCGTAATATAGGTATATCATGGTATATCAAGATACGATAAATCAATGCCTCCATGACCAATCTGATTAGTTCTGATTTGATCTTGCTGTACCACATTGTGCCAGTGTCACGCTTCGAGCCTTCCAGGCGCAACCGCTTTGAAGATGCACTATGTGAAAGATGTATTCAACATGGCCTTAACTCAGGCGCCAGCTGGTCAATGCTGGACAGCTAGAGAGCAAAGTCAAAAGATCACAGGATATCACAGGTTCATATGCTCTAAATGCAGGAGTGGCTCTGCCGTTGTCCTGGAAGCCGGTGCAAAATGCAGAGAATGTAGAGGATGCCTCTCGCCCTTCCTCCATTAGGATTCAAAACGGCAGGGTGCATATTGGTGCCTGTTTCCCAGGCATGGTGCCTGGGAAACATCTTTTGAGCCGAAACGGCATCGATATTTCACATTCAACACATGCCGGGAAATAATGAGATGAGTGAAGGCAGGATGCACCTCCACACAAAAAATGTAGTTCACTCTGGTTGTTTTTGTTTTTTTGTCATGCTTCCCAAACCATCCCGTCATTCCCCAAGACAGTTGAAGTCAGCAAAGGGGCGTTAGCAGTGCATCAGGGGACTCTGAGTCCGAACAGACTGCAGAACCTGGCGGAGCTGGGAGAGCGGCAAAAACAGTTTGAACCTAGCGGTTGGTGCTAAGATTGTGCTAGGCACTGGCCTTTCCTGAAAAACAACAAGCACATGTTTCCTACCTTTTCCGACGACAATGTATGCGGATATATAACTAATTATGATTAATTAATTACATATAACTGAACTATTACATGTTGTCCAAATTCTAGACCATGAATCTCGTGGTTTTCTTTCACATCGATTTCAAACTCAAAGGCTCCAACCCGGCTGACACAGGGTAATCCGCCACACATTGAAGGCCTTGGATGTGATATGAAACTTATGAAACAATGCTTTTCTTGCGCTGTGGAAGATTTGACGCCAAGGTGCGGAGAGCTCCTCCGGAACAGTGACAGGAAAACGGAAGTCCTCAAGGTGGCAAAATCTCCCAAGAACTTCGTGTCAACTTATGTGCCAACTTATGTGAAGTTGGTGTTTTGTTGAAATATGTTGAAATTATTTCAACTGCTATAATCATATTTCAATCGTGTAGGCCTTTAATTGCCCTTGAGACATTCCAGACATCTCTCACCAGAAACTCGGCCAACAAAGTCCCGGTGTCTCTTTCTATCTTGCGCAGGAGATCAATGGAAAATGATGAACCCTTAACGTTTAAATTATCGCTAAACCTTCTAAGTGACGTGCAATACCTTCCAAATCCACTAGGGGTCCTTCTGGGTTGTGAACTGTGTGGAGCAAGAATCCAAATTAGACAATGCTCCCAACCATTGCAGCCGGGTATCGTATGGCCCTGAGGGCGATGCTCTGCGATGCATCTAGAAATATCACGATGCGATCGACCTCATCTCCAAGGCTTTCCAAGAACCGCTGCCCCAAACACTTTTTGAACTTGGCCCAGCTTAGCATTCCTGAGCTTCGAACATTCTTCACTTCTGCCCAGCCATCTCTGCGAGAATAAGCAACAGGCAAGGCTGGATTCAGAATCTCCAGGTCTTCTGTGAAGCGCAGCCTCGAATCAGTCAACTTGCCCGATTGCTCAACCCTTGACATTTTGTGCAGTCTCAAGGCTTCGTAGATTCAATGGCACAGCTATTGTCATAAATCATCACATCATTCATCTCACTGTGAGGATATGGCCCAGGTGTATTGAAAGGACCTCCTCAGCTATGCAGAACTTACAACTATAGTCACTTGCTAGATGTTGCGCAGAATCTGTACCAGATCTGAGTCTGTGCACGTGTGCTTGAAGTCTTCCGCCAGAGTAATGAGCACCTTTCGGGTCGGTGAGCTCAGTAGGTAAATGTTAATGCTTCTCTTGACGTCAACCTCTCAGCTGAGAGCTTGGCAGCACCCAGAGTACCTTTTTCCAACTTCTCATGGACTTGAAAGCCTTGGCAAAGCGGTGGAACATACGCTGAATATCACGCAATCAAATCCACTTGTGAAAGGCTGGAATTGAACCATGCACCTGCAGATTTGGCAACCCGAATCCTGAGGTAGGTGCCTACAACTATGCTGCTAGCTTGTCCTGCTTGTCCTGCTTCGGCTGCCTTGGGCAATGGGCATCTCCAAAGGATTGTTGCACGCAAGAAATGTCCGTGGCAACAATTTTCACATCTTCAGTTTGAGTTTGCGGTGTATTGCAGCGGATGGCCATCAAATAGTCCCCTCCTTTTCAGCTCGCGGCCTGACAAGAACCACGCGCGGAAGCAGGAACCCGAAGCCTTGGTGCCAAATCTTGGATTTGTAGGCCGCCCCTAGGCTGCTCCTACCTATTCCTAACCAGCACTCAAACACATGGCTTCCCGGGGTCTTTGCCCAACTGCAACAGAGTTCAATGATCAGGTCCAGTTCAAGCAAGCAATGTGGATAACAATCCGTTTTGATGACCTGATGACCACGTCATTTCAAGATATTTCAAGGACATGTCCTAAGTCCAGCACCTTGGTCAGTGGTGTCAAGGCCTCGAATCCAAATAATATGTGTTCATTATGTGTTCTAACACAGTGGAAACTGATCTGGAAGAGGCTGCAAGGTACTTATAACATCTTATAACATCGTATAACATTTTACAACTTGCAGGTGGCAAGTGCAGCAAGGCTCAAGTGGTTCCAAGTGGTTCCAAGTGGGGGTTGTGCTAAATTCTTTTGTGCGAAAGTGGCTCTTGCGCCGGCCTTGGGCGAACCCTGCGCGTTTCTTGCGCGACCACAGTACTGTTTAATTTTTAGATTCTGCATGTTTTCGTGTCCTGTTTTCGTGCGTAACTTCGTAACACATACATATACGTATACGTATATGTATATATATATACATTTAGTTATATTTAAAACTTCATATAGAGACAGAGGCAGAGAGAGAGAGAGAGAGAAAGAGAGAGAGAGAGAATGTATCTACATGTCTGTGATACGCGTACGTATGTGCAATATATAATTATACAATATATACATATATATATATTTATTTATCATTCTTATGAGAAAATTTCTCTTTCTCCTCCCATAATTTCTGATCAGCATAGCCAGCATAGCCTGTAAGTTTCTTCCCCAGCTCGGAGCCGAAAGTCAAGCGATTGCTTTGCAGCGGCCTGGCAAACGTGCTGTCCATTGCTGTTGGATGTGCGTTGCACATCCCAAAAAAACTCGCCTATCTCTTTTCCCTGCTGCTTGCAAAAGCATAGCCTGCTGCAAGAGCCAAAGAATTAACATCGACCAACCTGCCAAGCAACCAATGTGGAAACACATGCCCCTGTATGTCCCTGTCAATCTGGACAAACATCACCAAATTCGCCGTGCATCCTACACTGCTGGACTGTCAAGCGGCCTTTGACTCCATGCAGCTGTGAGACACAAAGGTCCAACATGGTCCAACGAATTTAAACTCAAATCAATAAAATCGCATCTTTTGCGAGTTGGGCAGGTGTGTTTGGGAAACTCAAACAAAAGTCTGATGCAAAGCAATAATGCCATGAGGAGCGTCGCCCTCTTCAAAGAGTGTTTCGACAATCCCCTCATCTGGACCATTGGGGAAGATCTCCTCGTCATACACCATGACAAGGCTCTGATCCTTTGGCTGTAAATAGTTCTGGTTGCCCCACTCTGTGTACTCACCTGCCCCAAGCGCTATCCACATTGAGACTGGATAGTCACTCTCAACAAGGCGCGGGAAAATCTCCTCCCATTTGTCAGTATCTTGCTGTGTGTTGATGCTGTTGACAATCCAGTCCAGCAAAGCATCGTGGAAAAGAAGATAGTTCCTTGCAGGAGCTGGCACACTGTACTGGAAGGTGTCCTCTCCGCGCTTAATGTACGAGGCTAAACATAGTTGATCCACAAAGCTTCCCTGGGAAATGGAGTTCACTCGGAAGCTTCTCAGGCTAATGCCTTTGCTCCCTGCACCCCAATTCTTTTTCTCACTCAACTTTGATGAACCATCTAGCTGTCTGATTGAACAATCATTGAAGGCAGCCACGCGACGCGGCACCAATCGTTCAACAGCCGATCCGTCCCTGGTGTAAACTATGTCACACAGCAATCCCATCTCAGGCTCTACCTGCACATTCCCTCCAAAGCGGGGGAAATCAAGGACGGCATTGCTCACTGGGAAATTTTGCAAGCGACCCAGCACTTCGTCCTCCGAGGCATCCACTGTGTGAGGATGAGGCGCGTAGAAGGTGAAAACAGCTGCGGGCATGTTTGAGCTGTGGCTGGAATCTGCTTCACCAGCTTGTTGCATGTGTCCAGCCACATTTCCAGCGACACCCAAGCCAAACGTTCGGTGCCAGGATTTGAGTCTTGCCGCGTTTCGGACCATTTGCACTGCCTTGAAATTCTCACAAAAGCCTGAGAAGTCGACGCCTCCTTTGCCGTCAGGATCCAAGATCCAACTGAGCACCCTTGCATGCTCAGAAGCATCAAACTTCTTGCACATATGTCTGATTTCATCATGAGTCAGAAAGCCGCTACGATCTCGGTCCAACTTCTTCCAAATCGCATACTCTCTGGGGTGCGTTGCCTTGGTGGCATACTGCCGCGCCCAGTGTGACACGGAAAGCAAACCGCCTCGAAGCATCGCAATGGATCTGGTGGTGGTAGCAGGGCGCAGCGGTGTGCCACTTGGACCGAAAAGGAAAGCACTGGTGGCTCAGGTGCAAGTCTAACAAGTTTGAGACGGAATGACAGCATCATCAGCATCTATCATCATCTCATTTCCATTTCTTGCTAAGATACGCATCCTCAACTTTACATCCTCACCATTCTGAACTGTCTTTTATCAACACAAGTAGGCGAAAACTGGGGTGCCTTTGGCATCTGCTCCTTCAGCCTGTAGCCCAGTACGAAGCTTCTGGCATCCAATGGCATCCAATTCACCGAAGGAGTCCCCTCGGGAATCGACCTTGCAGAGAATTCAGAGAAGCACATTCGGAATACATATCACTCCTCAATCCTAACAAAAACCCCAGAAACCTGAAACAGCATTCTGTAATGGGGTTTGAGACTCAGCCCACTGCCAGACTTAGAATGTCCAACACTGCAAACCTCAGAATGGATGAAAAAGTGGGGAATTCAGAGTGCCTGGAAACTTTCTTACACGCGGGATTCATTTCTATTCTGTTAATTATTCTCCCATCCTGGTGATTTCAGGGGTCCTTTGATTTCGTCGCTTGGTGCTTGGCTCTTCATTCTTCATGCAGGTTGATCGGAGGTCTGTTCCGGCATCATCCTGTGACAAAATGGGAAGACATGAGGTGAAGGGCCAGTTGACATAGGATGACATGGGCCTCTTCCATGGGTGCCATGTCGCCATTGATAGCTGTCACCTGTGGTAAATCCAAGGCTGTGTTACTTTTATGTCACTGTCGATTGCCAAAGCTCTCAAACATTTTACAAACACAAGGCGTGGCTGCAGTCCTCCAATGTGTGCAATTTGGCAATCATTTTCTCGTGCGGATGCCTCTTTGGGCCAGCTGCTAGCTTCTGTTCAGCCCTCTAACTAAGGATATGTCACGCAGATTCACGCAGCTCTGGACGGCCAGTGTGCTTTGAAGACTGTCTTCCATCCTTGGTTTGATGGGTTCGGTGGATTCGGTGGATTCGATGGATCTTGAGGAATCATCGCGCCTACAGCACCTGCAGCACCTACGGCAGCACCTACGGCAGCACCTACGGCAGCACCTGGCTGAACTTCACGATCTCGAGGATCTCGAGCGTCTCGAGCGTCTCGAGAGTCTCGACGTCTGTCTTTCTGACCAAGTCTGGCTTCAGCTGCGGCCATGGCATTGGTGAAGCCCAGCAAAGTGCTGTGGCTTTTGCCGCTGCTGGTGCTTGCGACCTCTGATCCAAGCATGTCCTCCATGCAAAACAGCTTGCCCACTGACCCCCCTGATCCTCCACTCGCCAGTGCCGTCACAATCTCCGCATGGCGACGTTCCAGGATAGAGAGCTGACGCTGGTGGGCTTCAATTTGCCTCCGGTGCATCTCCATCTGCTGCACGGTCCAAGCTAGCTCATCTTCGAAGTTCCTGGATTGCCACGAATGTTCATGACGCAGCTTGCCACATCGTGTGCCACACCTTGCGACTTGTGCACGTAGCTCTTCCAACTGCTTCTCTTTCAAAGATGCCACCAGTGACCGATGTTCACTCGGCGCCTCAGCTTTTGGTGACACTTGCTCTCCAAGCTCTCCTCTCATTCTCAAATTCAAAGCTAAGCAGCTGTCATGCTCGAGCCACGCAGAAGATACAGCAATTCAATGCATTTCAGTGAACGGATGTGAATGTATGCAAAACTGATGCTTCGTGCTGTAGATCACATTGCGGAAGTCTGAAGGCTTGTTGGAAGCTTACAGTATATAATTGTTTCTTTGTGATGAATGCGCTGCCTGAGGCAATATGCATCAACATAAGTGAGAGAGAGAGAAGAAACACACACACACACATTCTTAATATATATATATATAAATATAAATATATGTGCACATTTAGTTATATTAACAAAAAAACAGACCAGAACTTCATCATTCCTGCCTGGCAGCTCCTCGGTGCTGCCTATTGCGATCTCCATGTCCTGTGCAAGTTTCTACATGGAAAAGTTGTTGCCGGAAGGTCGCAGGGTATGCAGTGTGGCTTTTCACTTGCTGCTCCCTTTCTGCAAAGGAATTTAAGAAATATGAAATGTATTTGCAGTATTGAAATGTATTGACATGTATTGAATAGTATTGAAATATATTGAAATGTCCTCCTGCGTGACGGCCCACTGGTATCCTCTTGGCGCTGTGATCCTTGTCTGCGGCTGCTCAGGCTTTCACATGGTTTCACCGTGAAGTCCCTGCCTCAGCGCCGCTGACAAGTCCACCTCAGCCGACCAACAGTAACTAACAGCTGGAGCATGAGACAACCATAGACAACCGTTCGAAGTTCATGGAAGCTCGACAAATCCACACTCCAGCCATCTCCAGCCATTCCGGAATGCTTCCGGAGTGCTTAAGCCGCATGAGTTGCGTGAGTATCTATATATTATCTATAGATTATCTATCTATACTTCTATCTATATATATATAATATGCAACGCAGTTGTCTGCTGTCTGTCTGTTGCGAGACGGCGAGACGTTTCATTTTCTTCACAGGAGTGCGATTGGCCATTGGTCATGTCATGGCTGTCATGACATATATGACCCACAGTCCGTTCCGCTTGTGTCCAGTCAGGAGCCTGAATGGCTAACTTAGGCTTCCATTGCTATGTGGCCAACCAGATTGGACTTTAAACTTTGGTTTTCCAATCTACTAGCTACGGAATTGGCCTGCACATACCTCGCCCTTTGTTCTTCTCACAAAATTCACAGCAACTATGGTGGAGGGATGCGCAGCCTTTGGACTGGAGTGCTGACCAACATTGACTAAGGCCTGATCTAGCCCGACACCTATCGACACAGGCCCACTAGAACATAAGTTGACAAGTGAGCAGAAAATAAGGATAATTATCAGAATATTATCAGTATGATATGAGTGGGATCGGCTCGTTTCATCTTTTCTCAAGCTTTAAAACTGACTACATGCTGAGCATGGGTGCCGAGCTGCAAATCATGAAGGACAAAGCCTTCAAAGATGTTCAAAAACTGCTTAGAGTGATGAAGGGCGAACGCATACAAAACGTTTCACGTGTATGTATGCTGCGGCTGTGGGGCCGTCTGAACGCCCGTGTGCAAAACAAAGAAATTTCCGAAAACCGGCGAGATAGAAACAGCCACAAAATGGGTTTGTGGATTGACGAGGATTGACGAGGATTGACGCAGGCGAATGCTCAGCTTACTTTGCAATGCTGTGCGGCTGTGCGTGCGTCTTTCTACATTCCTACTGGCCTGGCTGGGTCCTCAAAGGCCCAGCTCACACGATTTCTGGCAGCTGGTTCACCCTCCACACTCTCCCAAATGAAAAAAATGAGAAGACATGAGAAGACATAGACAAACAATGACAAACAATGAACAACATGGATGATATTATATGATATTATATGATATTCCACAAGATCAAGGCATATCAAGGCTGTGATTTTGACTGGTGTGATCCAGCATTACCACTGCATCACCTAGGAGCTAGATGTCAAAATCATTGAAACTGCCGTCAGCCTTCCAGGTGAAGGTTTGGTCCGGCCGTCTGCAGCTCCACGGCTAGTCCTGGCCCGGCAATGGCTCTGTCAATACCTGTTTCAACGCCAAAAAAAAAACTCATTTAAAAACATGGGCATCAGACCATATCAAGCTTGAGGCCATAGGTAAGAGTAAGGGTGGAGCTCAGACTGAGCAATCAGGCTGAGATAGGTGGAGAATGGTTGAAATATGTTGAAATAAATCATCAGTGGAGCAAAGAACAACTATGCAGAATTCAGAGCGCATGGTGGCAATAACCATTATCATCATTATCATGGTGGTGAAAGTGATGGCGATGGCGACGACGAGGATGATGATGATGATGAAGAAGAAAAAGAAGAAGAAGAAGAAGACTATTTTCTTGTCCGCGAAGGTGAGACGAGGAACAGACCACAGACAACATCATTCCGATAAAACGGTCCTAGGGGGAATCGAGAATCGAGCCCCTGCGCGTTGGGTTACTTGCCCGGGGGGAAGGCGGAAGAGGGACAGTATAAGTCATCCTGAAATATATGAAGTTATCATATGGTTTAACGTTTAAAGTGACTGGATACCTCTGCCCCTCCTTTAACCTTACTAAACCATGAGCAACTTCAGCAAGCTGAGGCTCGAGTAGCTTTCGTGACCTGTGCGTCCAAGAGCTTTCAGACACAATTTACCCCCTTGAGATCCAACAAGATGGAAAACAGCAACGCACTGGACATCACTGGACCATGAAAGGCGAGAACGGATGGCTCCTCAAAAAGCTTCATCATTTGAGCAAGCTCATCTGCTGACTTGTCCAGCACCTGGATTTCGACCCCAAGGAACTCAAAGCACCGACAACGTGACAACGCCAAATGCAAATCAGGCTGTCAGGGATCTGAGGCAGTTGCATCTCGATGTCTCTGATTCAGTTCCTTTGCAGGGTCAAGGTTTACAGATGGTATCAGATTGTATACCCATGTCAAGCCACTGTGCAAATCCTGATCAAAAGCAGGATGAATTCATATGAGCTCATAATGAACAGCTCATATGATTCTCATGGCCCAACAAGTCATCAACCTGACCGACTTGAATTGAAGGCTGGAGAACTCGCACTATTTCCACTCAACTGACTTGCCATTCTGCTATCTTCACTGAGATTAAAGAGGTTCTGGCATTGATATGAAAGATGAGCTCGCTCGGAAAGGACATACAGATGTTTTGTATTCATGCGTTTTGGCGTCCTGGTCACGCCACGTCCTAGTCCATTCCCAGTCCTTCTGGTCTTCCCTTATCCTATTTAATATCCTATGTCCATATCTATTTCCCCTGTTTGCTGTAAAGAGGCAGGCAGCATCGGCGTGAAATTCTTCCGCGGCGTGGATGCGCCGCGCATGGTGCGCTGCATGTCCCACTGTGCAAGCCTTCGGGGCCTTGAACAATGTAGCACCATCATCATGCTGATTGTCCGTTGGATGTCGTTAGTTGCTGGGGTGTGTGCAAAACTATGCAAAACCACACTTTTTGAGTCCAATGAATTCTGACCGCTCAAGGATCTCAAGGACTTCAATTTGGGCAATAGATTGTTGATTGTTGGAATGAGCTGGGAGCAGCCAAGCAGCGTTGACAAAGGGACCTCCTTGATGTATGTCATCTCTCGATTGGGCTTTCCGGCGAACGGATTTCGCGGCATACGCAGCGACTCATCCCAAATGAGGTTGCGATGGCACCCATATCCTCGGAGAGAACAAGCTGGTGGTGAACTCATGGTCAAGCACCCTCAAAAGCACACATAATTAGTCATACTTAATCAAGACCAATCAACAACTACTCCAATCACGCGCATATAGAAGCTTGGAATTGGAGGCTGCTGTCATCTGCTGTCACCCAATCCCCCCAATTAGATCCGATTGAGATTGTGCAATTGTTCATCAATTTAGTGTAGATGCGTATGAAGGAAGACTAGTGATTCTGGCTGATGGGATAGAAACAAGTTACAAAATTCATCAAAATTCCCTTTGGCTCGAACGAACTTCAAATACACAGCTCTTCACCCACCATAGTCAAGCATCCCGACATTGCCCAGCGTTTGTCTTGTCCGCGCTCTCCGTAGTGTGTTGTCATGGGCAGGAAGTCCTTTGCTCAGAGTAAGCTCACCCCCGTGCCAACACGATTCTGCTTTATTTGTCAGGACCGTGGGACAAGGAACATATGGAATGCCCCAATATCCCTGGGCCTTCAAAAAGTGCATTGTTGCTACCTGTGCCACATTGTGCTAGCCTATGCTAGCCTTTACTTTGTGATGGTCAGGAAACTATACTAGTGTGCCTTCAAGACGGTCCAAACTACCTGCATGGACCATGGAAAGATTGCTGCAGAACTATCGCGCACACACACACACGCACACACGCACATCTACCCACAGCATAAACATGGCATAACATTCAGGAATCCTCCCGAAGAGCTGGCAAGTGTGCTGGCCGGAAGTTCTTCTTCGTGAGAGGACTCTCCTCCAGATTGATCAGTCTTGAAACTCTGCATCTGGAATTTGGATCTTTCCGGGCTTCACGCTTTACGCAAAAATTTGTACACGCCAAACTCTCCTTCTCTATCGCTCTCTTCCCAATTGCAGTGCTGGGGAAAGTAAGACCACACACACACACACTGAAGCTGCCAACTGCTTTGTCCTCATAGAAATGGAAGCCGTTCGAGGACTGCCACTTGAAAGGTAGGGTGCGATGCCCGTAATTCGTGTTGAAACCCCACTTGGTGTCGCACATGGCTCCCCCAGCTTCTGTACTTTTTGGCCAAAAACAGCTGCGTAAATACAACATGTGCAATAATTGCAAGAATGCACAAGAACGAACACTCAGCAATACGAAATGAACTACGCTTAATTCTTCTCTTCTGTGTGCATGGCTGTTGGGGATGAAAGGGTGACTTAGCCCTCACTCCAAGAACTGAAGGAAAACCAACGCTGTTTGAAACATTTTGAAACCATGATGTTGCTGCCAGCCATGAATGGAACGAACATTTTATCAGGAAGGATTTTCCCACGCCTTCATGCTTAGCAACTATCCGCCTCTGGATATGGATGGCTTAGCCAACCTAGAGGTATTTAATTACCACCTTCGCACCTTCCTGGGCAGAACAAGACAGTTGCTTGCTCTGACGAGCTTTGTACATTCGTCAAAAACTCGCGCATTTTGCAATACTTCGTGCTTCTTCTCTATAGTGGAAGCTTCTCAGAAAATGCAACGCATCCTCTGGACACAATCGCTGCCAAACAACATAACTCGACATCGGGAGGGTGCAAGCGTGATATTGTTTCCAAAAAGAAGGACAGGTGCTCAAGTAATATCAAGAAACAAAGTCGTGTTGCCTGGCACCAGGTCTAGATACCGCTTGATATCAATGAGCAGGCCACAAAAAACCCGTGCAACTGCTAAACGCCGCTAGACTTCGCCACAGCCAAAAAAACGAGTTTGACTTGACTTGGCTCACTTGTTTTCTTCGAAAACAAAAATGCCGTAGACCGTAGATCGATAGTTTATTTGCTACGGAGCAGTTGCATCAGAATCTACAGCCCTATGGCAGGGACAGTCCCTTCGCCGAATGAGGAATGAACTAGAGGCCACTGCGTGCACTTTGCAGAAAAAGCAGGGCGACCACAAGTCGAGATAGGTCGAGATTTCGAAACTCTCCAGACCAGCATTTTCCCAGCTTGAAGTTGACACATGGGGCCCACATGACAAACGATGGATCTCAAAATCTCAAAAAATCTCGAATTAGCCACCACTGGCAGCAAATCTAAGCATACCGGACCTCATGCTAATCAGAAATGCTCAGGTCAGTCCACCTAGAAGTGGTGCAAACAAGAGCAGGATTCCTATTAGCTCCAATCCTCATGAAAAGATCAAGCAAGCATGTGACAGTCCCAGGCAAACGAAGCACAATGTTGCCAAGTGCAAACACCAAGTTTCCCATTTACCAAATGATGCGGGGCGTGCCTTCTCTGGGCGATGGTCGCTGAAAAAACACGTCTGTTCACAACTGGCCTTTAGCCTACTGAAGTCTTGCTGCTGTTATAAGCAGGACAGCGAGTGGCAAAACAAAAAAGAACAAGGTAGAAGGGGATCGCCAAACGGCAATAAAGCATCATGAATCATGACGTTTTTTCAACAATTTTGAATCACAGTGCCCAAAGATTGGCAAGGCCATCACCTGTCACGACTGCAAGAGATTCCATGTTTTCTTCGTTTCCTCTTTGCCATCATTTGTCTATTGGACACACACACAAACACACACACACATGCTCATCAAGTCTGTGTTACAATCACCACTGCGCTCAAGCCACTGCCTGACGTGCCCTCCTCGCACAATGACTGAGTTCGAACATGTATAGTTTCTTAGTTTGCCAAATGGATACTTGTCAAAGCTCCGGTCAGTTTTACTTCATCCATCCATCATTTACAAAATTTTACAAAAGAACTTGCCAACATTTTTCATTTCACTCGCTAACCGTTTTTAACCCTCATGTTCAGCAAATGTCCTGGAACTCTGTGGTCTCCCAGGTGGAGCTGAAAAGGGTCGCATTTTCACAGGGCGAGGCCTCAGCTAAGTTCCTTCTGTATCTTCTGTGATCACCTGTTTCAACGTTTTCATAGCAGATGCGAATGGGTGAAGTCGAGTGCAACATAGTGCAATCAAGCAAAAAGAATCAAAAAGAGGCATCTAAGATCATCTAAGTGCCCACTTAACTCACAAAGCCTACACCAAGTGGCGTGGAGGGCGAAGGGCAGGTTGCCACTCCTATCTCTGCGAACTCTCGCAAGTATGTCATCTCTCTAGCTCGACTGCCTGGAAATGGATTTCGCGGAAGACGCAAAGTCTCGTCCCAGGCAGGGTTGCGATGACATCCATAGCCTCAGTGTTTGCCACATGGCATTTTGTTTGCACAATATGACCCAGTCTGGCAAGAGTCAGCACAGGCAAAAACATGGTGACGGCGCCTGTAAGAGGCCGTGCGTTTATGTTCATTGCATTTGCTCCGATGAAATCAATTGCTTCAAAAACCCAAGGTTTTTGCACATTCTGATTGAAGTCCATCATGAA
>Ga0126342_10015233_pt1 | contig 13494 bp, 16 predicted proteins | sample Cyp1metagenome_FD_92528 | JGI IMG/M metagenome (GOLD analysis project Ga0126342, IMG submission 92528) | Coral microbial communities from Lord Howe Island, Old Settlement Bay, Australia - Cyphastrea 1 metagenome | ecosystem: Host-associated > Invertebrates > Cnidaria > Coral ...
CTCATGGGGGGTACCCTTTGGGAGCTATCCAAACTGATGATTTTCATAAAGATTTTAATTAGAAATCGATCATTTGGGGAATAGTTGTTTTTTGAAATTTTCAATGATCAACTTAAACCTTAAATATAACAATGATGATGAAAAAAAAAGTAAAAAAGAATTGGAAATAAAAGGAATTGGAAATAAACATTGCTGGATAAAAAAAATGGTTTTCAGAATTGGTGGTTGATTAATCAGGGGTAGGCCAAAAATATTAATCATGGGGGACCACCTGTTTTTAAATTACCAAAAAAAATTGGGCAGTTGCTGTTGATTAATCGGGGGGGCATTATTAATCCTCACTTGGCATTAGGTGTAAAAAGATGGTGATCGATCAATTTTAATTTACATTAGTTCACATTAATTCACAACCACTGACATGAGTTGACATTAAATGAATACAGGTGGGGGAATCCCCATGAATTCACCATCTGTTTTCAAAAAACATGGCACCTTTCCTCGGCCAACGTCGCTAGGGGAATGGCATGGATGTGGCCGATCTGCCTGGCGCCTCGATGTTGGATGTGCCTGGCACAGGTGGTGTGGAGCCAAAGGACGGATCGCACGATGCAAAAACCATGGGATTTTTCGCGTTTGGGGCGGGTTGTTGGGACGTTTGTCCAGATTTTGGGGTGCCGTAAGCTATTTTGGGCACCCCTGAAATGGTCATGAACTTCGAAAATGACAAGCCATGACAAGCTTATATAAATGAAGAGTATAGGAGAGAGTCTACACGTAACAGACGCATGTACATATGGACCACTATCAATCTTCATGATGTATGTTGATACTGTTTAGAGATGTTTGGAGGTTTGTGGGAGAAAATCCTTTGTTGATACCTTTGTTTCAGAGACCAGTTGAGTTTTCGTTTCAGATCCACAGGAGCTCCGGCGATTTGGCAATGTGGTGGCAGCGTTCCTCCGAGCGAAGGCAGGTGCTTTTTTCCTGGGATCTCCTGGATCAATGAGGGATACTGGATACAATCTTTTTCATGAGGCTTGACATAGGCTTGACATATGGCAGTGTGTCAAAACCTTGTACCCCTGGTGAACATCAAAATAGCTGGTAAATGGATGGTCATTCCCCTCAAAATGGTATTAATAGGTATTGACCCATACCCATATGTTGAAATCACCAGTGATGCAAATTCTATGGATGCACCATGATAAATCCCTCTGAAATCCTCTGAACATCGACGGATTCAGCTTTAAGAAAGCTAGACAATCAACGATATCCAATCATCCACCGGTTGTGGGTTGATGACTTCCACCAGGACCAGGAATCTTTGAAGAGCCAAAAGCCAAGTATGACCTCAGTCCAAGCAGATCTCAGTAGACAGCCTGGCAGCTCAGCAGCTCTGAATTGTGATGAGACACCACAAGTCACCAAAGACGGATCAACATGCGTAGCTTGCAGCTTCGCAGGATGCTCGTCATTTGAAATTCTTGTTCGGACCTTCCTTTCATTTGGAGGTTGGATCTCTCCATTGGTCAGGCGCATGTGCTCTTAGGATGGCAGATGATGGGATAAACGGATAAATGTTTCAGAGATGGTAACGTGTGTTCAGGTATCTTTACATCATTAACGCAGTCTCTTCATACTCTGTGGATCTGTTTTCTTTGACTCGGGGCGTGAATCTTTGCCGAAGTCCAACCATTCCTCATCATTCCTCCGGTCGCAGGCTGTGGAAGTCCGCTACGACCATCAATGGTCAAGGACTCAAGTCTCAAGCATCAAACTTGGACGCGGAGGGATGACATTGTCCTCTTACTGCATTGTTTTGATAGTTCCTAATTATGTGTATAAATATATATACACATATACAGTATATATAATAATAATAATAATAATATATAATAATAATAATTATAATAATAATAATAATTAATAATAATAATGATAATAATAATGATAATAATAATGATAATAATAATAATAATAATAATTATATATATACACATACAATTATATATTATACAGAAATTAATCTCCATATGATATATGTTCCTGAGCCTCTTTGCCCGACCTTAGGTTCCATGCAACCGTTGTGAGCTTTACTGAGCATGGAACTGTGATGGCTGACTACTTCCGCGTTGATGGCAGCCTGCCCGATTGCGAAGGCGCAAGTTGAGTTTGGCGGGTTGACTCCTGTTGTGTTTGTTGGTAAGCAGCCAAGGACACAGACATCCCTGGACATTTTTTTTCCTAAATACATATCACACACACACATATATATATATATATATAATATGTATATATACACATAACATGATCTTTGACAATCATTGATGACCTTTCTGGCCACTAATGTGCTTTTGTCAGTGAGAAGTGAATCACTCACTGAAACACCCGTTCCATGCTAGGAGGCGAAATTGAAGCTGGCGCGGTTGACGTCCGTGCAGAGAGCTCAGGGACCAAAGCATTTCGCTTTTCCATCGGATGTCTATGGATGTCTGATCCCAAGGATTCAGTGAATTTGGTCAAACTCATGTGTTGAGTTCTTTTGGGGATCGGGCCAAACTAGTGGCAAGGCAGCGCAAACGCCTCGGCCCAAGATTCGAGTTGACAGTGGCCAGGTGCTGAGACGGATTTCTATGTAGCAAGGTCATGGCCCTTTTGCACCAAACAATGGGGAATTCATGAGCCAAAAAGTTAACGATGTTTGATGATGTTTAGAGTCCGGACTTTTCTCCTGGAAACATGCAGGATTCACAGGCGAAATCCTGCGAATAGTATGGGTCAACTCAACTCCTGCATATTTTACTTTCCACATGCAGAGATGGACTGATCATTTGCCGCACCCAAGCGTGACCCATAGCCATAATCCATGTATTTCAAGCACATGATCCCGGGTGGTCTTTGAGGAAAGCTGATCTTGATTGGTGAACGGAAGGCTAGAATGTGTGCCAGGTGCGAATTCTGAGCGAAAACAGCACATGCAAACTGGTCATTTTCTCGCATAGTGAGAAGCTTGGATTACTTTGGATTGATGCTATCGCTGGATTCGGTGGATTCGGTGGATTCAAAGCGATAGCAACAAACTCTGAGAGATCCATGGGTCCTGGCGACGGCGACAGGCTACATGCTGCTGCACAGGCAGAGCGTCGCGCTGTGGCCACAGGCAGAGTCTCAGAAGAGTCCCAGAGTCGCTAAATGCCTTGCTAATCCGCCTCTAATCCGCATGTCCCACGGCTTCACATATTTCAAGTTTGGTTCATTGGCAGCTTTAGATCCACTCTAAGACTCTACGCATCGTTTTGTCTTCAAGGCTTGACACTGGACATTTCTGGACTCTGGTGAAACCTCCAACGACAGAGCCTTTTGTTGCTAGTGCAGCGCTCCTTGTACAGGCAATGCTAATCCTTTGTACAGACAGGGTGAGCAGACGATGGCAGAGGAGATGCTTGGCATGCCGGAGGCACGTCAAATCACTCGTGGCCGACGAGGCATTTGTGTCATCAAATGCCCACGGCAGCATGTCTTGATTTGACAACAACGCTATATAAGTCAGGAGTTCAAGACCGCAATCTAGTACATAGGCAGTACATAGGGTATAATTTCAGTCGGTGAGTGATATTCCGCAAGTGCGACCCTTTGAATTGTGATTGCCTGTCCAATGTGAGCGCCAGGATGGACAAGTTCCAGAGGAAGAGGATGCTTTGCTGAGTCAGTGTGGGTTGAGTTGTACCTTTGGGACGTTTGTGAGGTGTGTTCATCCCTGTTTCTGTACACCACTTTCTGTACTTAGTTAAGGATTCTAGCGATTCGCTGAGTCACCTTAGTCACCTGCTCGACTGTCGCGAATATGTTGCCCAAGACAGTCGACGCTTCAGCCTGTCCGGCACATTTTGGCACCAGGAGATGGGGGTCGCCGTGTGTTCTTTCGAACTGCCTCCAGAGACTGCAACCGGTCCTGGGCTGCAGCGCCTCAATCAGGCACAAACGGCGCTTGTAGAAATGCTGTTAGAATCAGCCTTCGCTGGGCCAGCTAGGCTTAGCCTTGGTTATTGGAATTTATTGGATACATGTACGGTTCAGAGTTTCAAGTTTCAATGATATTCAACTGCTAGCTACACATACTGCAAGACAGCTTCCTCTTCCAATGAACCTTGGCACATTGAGAGTGAACAAAAGCGATGGGAGGCAGCAAGTGTCACTGACACAGTACTGGAAGTGCTTCCAGGAGGCGTGGCGTTGCATGACCCGTTGACTTTAGATCTTGGAAGTCCAGTATGGGTCAAGGTCGTGAAACTTGGGCGCCCCGCAGAGTATGTTAGAATCGGAGGATTAAATAGATACTAGTAGAATCTAGTAGGAAGACATATTATTTTAAATTAGGATTCATTATATGATATATTAGGTTATATTATTATATATATATATATATATTACACATATTAGCTACTCATACAACATAATGTTGAATACCAATCATGATCAAGAATTCTGTCCAAGTTGTTTTTTGGGGTTTTTACCGGAGGCCGAAAGGCAATCCTGTGCGGTGACTTTGAAGAGCGACAACGAGCCAGGGCGTTGTTGGAGCTTTTGCCCAAGGTTGGCTGAGAAGCGTTGTGCTATGTTGTGCTCAAAATGCGGGATGGCAATGGATTCAAAATTCGGCAGCAGTTTGAAGTTCAACATCTTCCAACATTTCCATAAATTTCCATAAATTTCCATAAATTTCCATGAATTTCCATGATTCCAGTCATTTGGAATCCATGGGATTGAAGAATTTGCTTGGCAATCCCAGCTTTCAGACCCATCGCCCCAACAGATGTGTAACAGGTCGGTCATTATGGTGACATCGCTTCCATTCCAATCGAACTTCAGGAGACCCTGACAACCGTGACAAACGTTCTGGCTTTGTTGTGAGATGGGATCCCAAAATGACCATTTTAATACAGATAAATCAGTGGGGTAATCAATTTTGACGCATTGAGGTATGAGAGACTCCCCAGAAAATTTCTCCAGAACTGGCAGGACTTGACTTCACACTTGCGAGTTCCAAATGCTGCTATGCAAGCTGTGCGAGAGAAGCAGAAGGACATCGAAATGGAGACGGGTGCCTTGTCACACAAGCCTGAGGCAATCGTTAGAAAGTTTGTTTGAGCTGCGCAAATTGTGTGCTTAAAAAATCTTTGTCAAGCTGTGTCAGGGGGGGCGTGCCGAACTCGAGGCAGCTTGATGCTGTGGCTTCCTTCTGGCTCTGTGGCGCCAAACAGACAGACGGAGCACTTGATCCCCAATGGGGCATATGTCGAGGCGAGCCCATGGTAAACCACCTTGGGACCATGGGACCATGGGACACTTGTGATATCAGCTTGAACGGCAGAGGCTGTTGACGCCAGGCCCAATACCGTGGTGCCTGGCACAATGCCACTGTCGTGTACTCCTCTGAACAAAGCATACAAATCTCTTGGGAGTACGATGGGAGTCTGGATGAGGCACGTGCAAAGCATACATGATGGGATGGACACAACATCGCAAACATATCAGACTAAGCACACCAAAGGTGCTGAGTCGTGAGCGTCGATTTCCTCATGGGCGATCATACCAACAAAACACATGTGTAAAATCTAGGCCGCAGCGTTGAGAACTTGGCATTTTGATGTCTTTGTCATACTTTCAGCTTATTTTCAGCTTAACTGCAGGTGGAACCAGATCAAGTCAGGGAAAAGGATACGAGCAACGCCGCTCGGGCTGCCTGGCTGAGGAGCCATCGTGTCATGGTGGTGCTGGGCCAAGAAAAACAGCGCCTGGAATGTTTGCTGCGTGTCATGGTTGCCTCCGAAAAGCCCTGTCCTGGGCTGTGGAGTAGCGACGATGCCTTGGAGGAGATGGAGATGTGATTCAGGGTGGGGGTTGTCCAAAAATGGGATATTCTTTAGAATGTTTGAGAATGTTTGAGATATTTTAAGATCCTTTATCATACTAAGACACTATGATGTTTTTTTTGGGTATGCCGCTATGCACCATTTTTGAACATGTCCAATATGATGTAACCTTTCATTATGATGATACATGATTCTATATGATTATGATTATGATGTAACCTTTCATCATTATGCAATCTTCCAACTATCCTGATTTTGTACCGCAAAATTGGGCTGCCATCATTTGTCTTTGGGAAGAGGCACAGCAGCTTGGGATTGCTATCATTGCTATCGACAATTCCAGGAGGCTCAGATCGAAGTCCTGGATGGTCACGATGAGACAGACTGCACATACAGTCTGGAGGCATCTTGGCGAAGCTGTGACGCTGCGAAGCTTTGGGTTTGTCCAAAATACCATCTGGTTATGTCAAAATAGCTATTGAAAATGGCCATAGAAATAGTGAGTTTTCCCATTAAAAATGGTGATTTTCCATAGCTATGTTAGTTTACCAGAGGGTAGCTGACAAGCCACTGGATGTTGGGAGTTGGGGGTACACGATTTTTGGACCCACAAAGCGGGACTTCGAAAGATCTTTTGGTCGTGGGGGTCAATGGGTCTGCCAGGGGTTGGAACTTTCCATTGCTCGTTGTCCATGTTCTTCCGTGTGAATTGATGAAATTGCGACTTCTCTTGAGATGCTTCCTGAGCAATTGGCTTGTAGGCTCAAATCTCCAGCTATTACTGGACAAATCCATGCTCCACTGATCCAATCTAGGTTACCACACCCACGTTTTTCATTGGTTCAGTCCCAATTTTGTTCCAGTCAAACGGTCAATTTTTCCCATGACTTTATATCCATTTCCTCCATTTTAACCCTGATGTTCTCATCAATTTATATAAATTTCCCTCATTTTTGCTGGTCAAATCCATTTCTTATTATGATTTTCAGAAGCATTATTCACCATTCATAGCCATCAATAACCCTTATTAGCCCATGATATTCCCATGATTTTTCAATGAAAATTCCCATGATATTCCCATGATATTCGCCCATTATTAGCCCATGATATTCCCATCAATAACCCTTCAATCCTTTTCCATCGCAGATCACTCCACTCGCCTCCCTGGACCTCGACAGCGCTTGGTTCGCCGGTCCTGGCTGCGTGGCCTTCGCTGCGGCGGAGCGCGCCATTCCCTGCGCCATGCAGATCTTGGGCGCCTTGGGCACCCCAAGGGGGGCCTGGGGAATGAAGAATTGGACATTTAATAAAGGGGTTACCCTCTGGTAAATAAACATAAACCCTGAAAATCACCAATTGTTAATGGAAACTAATCTTCCAACCCCTATCTGCCAGGGTCTATGTTAATTTACCAGAGGGTACTTAATAATACTCAATAGATCACTGGTAAAATGGATGGTTAAATTGATGTGGTTAAATGAATGGATAACAAATTGATAATGGATGAATAATGGTTGTCAATGGTTATTGGGTAGAACTAGGGAATTTTAACGCCCTATGAGTTGGGAAAATGGTGATTTAAACAGCAACAATGGGGATACTATGGAGATACATCGGGGGTATTAACCAACACTGGGCGTACAACCAGAAATCATGGGATGGGAGATGGGATTAAACGGGTCAAGGTTTTTTGACAAACCCAAGTTGGGTATTCAAATCCACCACGATATGGTCGTTTGAATAGGAACCATATGGGAACATGACAATTACTGGGGAAAATCATGAATGATGATACCCCTGGAAATAGGGAAAATGATGGCAAATCATTTTCTCATGAAATCTCATGAATGTATAACCAGATTGCAATTTTTGAGAGGGAAAATTATTGATTACCCAGCGGTAGAATGGGGTTCCCAGTTTTTGGACAAACCATTAAGACGGACCCATAATATATTACTGGTTGGTTAGCCTAGACGCGTGCTATTTTAAACCTTGGGACTGGGATGACGATCCCAACTGACTGATCCTGGCAGGTTGAAACCACCAAATAGCAAAACACGGGGTCCTTACATTTGGTCATGGACAGTGCACTGGCCACATTGGATCTCAACGCTACATGCTTTGTGGAAAGTTGCCCAAAAGACGATTTCGAAGTCCGAAAACGGAATCAGGATCTAAAGAAGGTTATCATAGGTTATCATAGGTTATCTTGATTTTACAATATGTCACAACATGTCACGTGACATGTCACAACATGTCACAACGATCTCGATGGCTTCAACGATGTAGAAGGGGATGGCTACGTTGGAGCACGCATTTGTCGCACGCCAGGCCGCAAGCTGATGCTCGCCGGCACCGAAGATGAGCGAAGCCATGCCAAGGCACTGGGATTTGGTGTCCGCAACATGTTCATGTTGTTTTTTGCTGGCAAAATGTGGCAAATGAAAAACTCACATTAAAGATTCATGATCTCAAAAATGCTTCCATCACAGGTTCATCATGAAATCTGAAACCGATATCAGTTGAGTCATGAAAGCCATGGCGCCAGGAGTATTTGTCCTGGGTGCAGCTCTCCAGGAAAGGCTTTGAGCATAGCACCGTGGGTCTCAGAGGAGGCAGCTGATGATCCGCTGAAGCGGAACCAAGCCATGGGGCTGTCTGAAAATGGAGAATGAACCCCCAACTTATGGCCAGTCTCAATCACTATCATGGGAAATTATGGGAAAATAGTGATAAACCATTGGAGTAGGATGATTAGGGGGTACCCTATTCTTGGACAAACCCAGATGCAAGGCCTTCAAGTTGGTTTTCACAAAGTAACCAGCTAAATCAACGAAGTGCGACCTTGTGCCATAGAAGAAAATGAGGACAAGAGTCCGGGGAGACTCGAGGTGTGTTGCTCCAAAACTTTTGGACGCTTGCGCAATAGGCAAAAAGGGCAAGGTGTGGCAATCCTCCTAGACTCCGGGCTTCTTTTGTCATGCTGCAGCAAAGACAGGTGGGCAGCTTGATGTCACAGATGCTGACATGAGAGACGACGTGCTTCCAGCACTTCTGCCAGAGGCTGGAGTCAACTGTTGCAATCACATGCAACCTTCGGTCATGCTGAGTCACTTTTTGGATCTTTTTGGCAAAATTTGGCCAGCAAATCTCGGATTTTGATTTTGGAAGTTCACGGGCTTCATAGAGAAATTGATGGCTTTGGGTTGCGGAGGATCAAGCTGTGTGGATCACGCTGGAACGCATTGCGGAGATCCAGCGAGAGACCAGGACTTTCTTGGTCTTTGACCAAGGCCTGGTTTCGGGAAAGTTTCAATGATGCAGAGTCTGCATAAATGGGACTGCCATGGGTTTGTTTCGGCAGAAGGCAACTTTTGGAAGCATCTAGAATCCAATGCTTGAACCAAAGTCAGCAGCATCAGGGATCTAGCAGAGCTTAGTCGTAGGAGTGCAAGCATGACACGATGTGTCCTCTGCAAAGAAGTCAAGATCGAGCATCATCCAATCCTGGCAAATTTGTCACCAACTTTGAGCCAAACAAAACAATTCCTTGCCAAGAGGTCTCAAGCTTTGCAATCAAATTGTATCAAATTACCTTAGTGTTTCTATGCGTCAAACTGTTTGTTTAGCAGACACATGTAGTGAATTGTAGTGGAATATGTGCTTTTCGGAGACGTTGGAGACTCGCTTGGCAGGCGGTGGATCCAGCCTGGAGACTGGCATGCGACGGCTGCTGGTCGCTGGCGGAGACGACGTGCGGAGAATGCAAGCGGCCGCCCGAGTGCGGGAGACACAAAGTGGCCTGCAGCAGGCCTGGGACGGGGAAAAGACACGTGACTTTTGTTTGAAGTTTTTTTTTTGGGGGATATCCAAAATAACCAAAATAATCTGATGGTTATGATTATTGTACTGTGATGATCATATTGGGCAATGAATTCACGAAACATGGACTTACATACCCCAAATTCAGGTTTGCCGTTTGTTCCAAACTGTGAACTATCCTTCGCAAACCCTCGTATAAAACCGAAATCTAGCTAGGCACTCCTGGCAGCTATCGAACTCAACTAGTACATGTACTGTATTTTTCACAAGGATTTGTCCAAGCACTGGATTGTTGCATAGCCGTCCTGGCAATCAACGTTCTTCGCTCTTCGCTCGTGTCAACAAGTTTGAAACGGTCCACCCTTCCCCCCTCAACGCTTTTTCTTGCAGGTGTCTCAGCTGGAGACTCAGATAGAAACGTGGCATCAACTGCTTGGAACGCTGTGTGGATTGGCGACATGTTCTGTAGGAAATACCGCACCCCACTTTCGCTGCCACCATAAAACGGGATCAGGCCGCGATCCGACCCCTTGGCGGTACTGAGCACAATGTCCTGGCCACAGAACATCAATGAATGGGGCAGGCTCGATGAAAACCTTGAGACAAAGGCAACGAGCCCAAGCTTGGTGCCTGAGTGGAGACTTTGCAATCATCTTGAAATGCCAGTCCGATTCAGAAGCTTCCCCACACCTCCGCAGCAACCAAACAAATAGCTTGATTAAGCTTGATTGTTTCTATCCTTGAAGATTTCTAATCCCCGCCTCCAACCCCTAGTCCGAAATACACTTGAATTCACCTCATGAGCGCAGGTTGGATCCAAGAGTCGTGACTCCTTAGTGGATGATTCTATGTTAAAAATGTTAAACAACAACTTTGCCTCAAGATCAAGTGATGAGAATGAGGGATGATAGTGACGACCTCGACAGGATGATCAGCTTCCACTCTTTTGGAACCACACAATATGCCACCCCTTTGGGGTGGCCCGGTGCTCTGGTCACAGGTTGCAGAAAACTATTTGGGCTGGGCATCCCAAGCTCAAGCCCGGCTGGATTCGAATCATGTCCAAAACCAAGCAGCAGGAGTTGGAATCTCAGATTATGCAGTAACTCTGTAGCCACAATTCACCATTCAACAAACATTAATAAACAATAGAGCAAACAATATCCAACATTGTTTGCTTGAGTTTTTTGCTTGCCACTTCATGGATTTGTTTTCCATCACCCAGACATACTCAGACAGAGCAAAATTCAGAGTGTCACATGAATATGAGGCTCCCGTGCCTCTAAGGTATTACATGAGAGTTGCAGACAAGCAAAGCACCTTTGACCTCAATCAAGTTATTCTGACTTGACTGATGGATCCTGCTGGCGGATTTCCACTGCTGTGGCAAAGATGCTGCGAGAGATGGGGGGAATTCCGGGAACTCTTCATCACAATTCTCTACATGCAACATGTGAAGAGTCAAATTCAAGTTTTTCGATCAAGGTGCATTTGCAATCAATTTTTTCTGGCACTTGTAGAATTACATTGGAAACTATATATATAACATTTGCGAGTTTCTAAGCAGAATATGCTTCCCTGCTGCAACCCTTTGCTTCTCATGTTTTGAATTGCTGAACCTGCCGCATGCACGCACCACTGGCTAGTCAGAAACCTGCTGAGGTAATATCAGATGTATCTCAAATCCAGCAGGTTTTCCCAACAAGCGCTGAATGTATTTAGCTTTCCTCCAAATTACTTGCGAGTGCAGTCTTTCTGGAGCGCCGTGCAAGCTTGAACATTGCTGCCAGCCACAGAAGTCAACAAGCTCTAAGTATGAATATTCAGTTCGCCAAATCGAACAAAGCAGCACATTCATCAAAGCATTTGATGGGCTGCTTATGGAGTTGGCTCAGTTGGCTCTACCTTCTGGCGGCAAACGAGGTGCTCGGTACCGCAGCGATGTTCACTTGGTTTCTTAGGACCTTAGGAGCCTGCGAGGCGATGTGATAGATGTGATATGCACAAAGATATGGAAAGATAAACTGAAGGATACTGAAGCTTCTGTGTGGTCGAAAAAGTTCAGGTTCCACTTAGGGAATGCCCAAAGGAGATGTGCCGTGACAGGGGAGCGAAAAAGGCCAAATGCTGCCACATTGGACGCGGCAAAGCAAGTGGAGGAATACATCAAGGCCGTGTGAAGTCACGCGAGCTGATGCTGCAAACGCTGAAAGGGTGTGAGAATGTCAGGCCATTTGTGGCCTTGTAATGCACATACAATTACAATCTAAATTGTAAAAAAATATAATGATATTGTATAATTCCTTCAAGTAGTATGTGAATGAAATCATATATATATATATATACATTATATATATATGTTCACAAAGTGACTGATAGCAAGCTTCTGTTGAGGTCAATCCCTGATTAACCAAGCTGATGGTGGATGTCCCTGAATCCAGTTGTACCAAAAGGTCCCTGACCTATGAGATGATGATAAACACCGCCCTGCAGTTAACAAAAGGATGCCGCTCCTTTTCCACTAGCTCTCGAAGCGCGAAATCCCTACCCTCCAACTGGCTGGCACTGAGCCTCCCCTCGGCTGCGAAGGATAAGGTTGCTTCCTGCTTCATCGGGAATATTGGAACATCTTGAACAGGCTGAATTTGAAAATATGTATGTATATATATATATAAATATATTGTATCTAATCTATCTATCTATCGATCGACCCATCCATCCATCCATCCGTCCATCCATCCATCTATCCATGCATCCATACATCCATATATATATAATTATATGAGGGAATATATATATTTCTATATATATATAAATAAAAATAAATACAAATAGAAATGTAAATAAACATATAAGTATAAAAATAAATATAAATATAAATATAAATATAAATAAATAAATACATAATAAATACATAAATAAATAAATAAATATATATATATACATACACGACATGTATTGTAGTTTAAAGGTGATTCTTTTTCCCTTCCACCCTCCCGCATGTTGAATCGGAAGGTCTCCAAGGAAACCAGCTCCACGGCCTACGAGTTGGCGTGCATCGCACAAGACCTGGGCTCCCTGTGGTCCAACAAGTGCCACCGCGGCAGAGGTTTGGGAGGGTTCCAACAGGATCAACACACACACACACATATATATATATATACTATGAATATATCATGACCAGGATCATCTACATCAATATACTGTAGATGTACCTAATATTGATTCTAATCTGGAGTATATAGAACATTGTATATCCTGATTTCTGTGTCCTATTGACATGTATTGGCAACCCGGCAGGCTTGTAAAAAGGCTGATTACAAGGTGAAACGCTCACTTGCACCATCTAGCCTCATCTGGCCTGATCAGCTTGCTGTTTGCATTCCATATGGTTTTCTTGGAGCCTTGCATCCATCTATCTATCTATCTATCTTATTTTAACTTAATCTTATCTTTATTGCCTTTATCTTGATCTTATCATATCTACCTATGGGTATGGGCCGGAACAAAAGACTTATGGGGCGAGAGATTTTGGCAATTTTTGAAATTTATATACAAATTTATATACATATTTATATACATATATATATATACACATATATATATACACATATGTGTATATATATATTTAGAGGTATGTAATGTCTGTCTGTCTGTATGTATGTATGTATGTATATACGTATGTACGTATGTACGTATGTACGTATGTACGTATGTACGTATGTACGTATGTACGTATGTACGTATGTACGTATGTACGTATGTACGTATGTACGTATGTACGTATGTACGTATGTAC
>Ga0126342_10015234_pt1 | contig 13494 bp, 12 predicted proteins | sample Cyp1metagenome_FD_92528 | JGI IMG/M metagenome (GOLD analysis project Ga0126342, IMG submission 92528) | Coral microbial communities from Lord Howe Island, Old Settlement Bay, Australia - Cyphastrea 1 metagenome | ecosystem: Host-associated > Invertebrates > Cnidaria > Coral ...
ACCTCCAAAAAGGACCCCTCCTGCAGAACTTCCCATAGGCACGGCCATACGGGGATCGCGCGGACGGTTGCGAACGGTTGCGAACGGTTGCGAACGGTTGCGAACGGTTGCGGACGGTTGCGAACGGTTGCGACCACAAACGCGACGTCGAGCGAACACACCCTCAGCCCCCAGACCCCCAGAGTGAAACGGGAACCCTTGCTACGCATTCGGGAATCAAAGAAGAGAAAATCAGAAGAAGAAGACCCAGGTCCTTGAAAAGGTAAGAAAGTCACGGTTCACTGACTTTTTCCAATGATTTGTGGCTCCGGAGGGTCGAAAAGTAGGCTCGCTAAAGCGGCGAGCGCGGAGCCACCAGATGAATTGCACGCCGTTGCGGCGAGAAGCACATGTCCAAGTCAAAATGCACAAAACACCTCAGCCTCGGAGCACCCTTGGAAGTTGAGATGTCGAAAAAACGCGCGCGCGGTTGTGGCGCAAAGCGCGTTTCCAAGTCAACATGTACAAAACACACCAGCATCGGAGCACTTTTGTAAGTTGAGATTTCGCAAAAAGTGCACGCCGTTGTGGCGCGAAGAACATTTCCAAGCCAAAAGTGCAAAAAAGTGACGGGTATGAGTCACTTTTGGACGTTCAGATGTCGTTTCGCGTGGCTGGCGCAAGGGATTGTGCACCTTGTCAAAAGTGAGCAAAAACGTAAAAACGAAGCAAATCTGCGAGATTTTTTTCAAAATGGAAAGTTGAGTGCAGAGCTGTGCCAGTGCGTTTTGCGATTTTTCCACTCCATCTGTGTCAAGTGCTGCGCCTGCCACGCAACAGTGATGCCAGATCATACGAAGTGCTGCACCTGTCACGCAAAATCATCTTAGCAAACCTGAAGATCCGATGCTCCAAAATGCAACCCCTCTCAAGAAATCAGCCCCTGACCTCCTAACATCTCTGATGAACATGTCTTGTGTACAGCGCCTGCCATGCGAAATGCATCTTTCCAGATCCTCTTCGAATGTCCCACACCTGCCGTCGTTTTTGGAAATGCGAGAAAACCTTCGACGTTGCCAACGCAGAAGTCTCGCAGAATTGCTTCGTTTTTGACGTTGTCAAGTTCATAAACCTAGGAAATCTCACAGAATAGCTTCGTTTTCAAACTTGCAGATAGACAGGTAGACAGATAGACAGATGGACAGATGGACAGATGGACAAATACAACTACAATTACAACCGCTACCATTACCACATCCACTACACTACTGCTGATACTACTACTACTACTACTACGACTACTACTACTACGACGACGACGACGACGACGACGACTATTGCTACTACTACTACTACTACTACGACGTCGACGTCGACTTCGACTTCGACTTCTACTTCGACTTCTACTTCTACTTCTACTTCTTCTACTACTTCTTCTACTACTACAAATACAAATACAAATATACTACGCGATGTGACACTACACTATATAATTACACTACACTACGCTAATTACACTACAACTACACCAGCTACAACTACCACAGCTGCAGCTGCAATTACAACTACACTACACTACACTACACTACACTACACTGCACTAATTACACTGCGGTACACTATAACTACAACTACAAATACATCTACAACTACACTACAGTACACAACACTACACTACACTAATTACATTGCAATTAATACACCACAACTACAACTACCACTACATTGCAGTACACTACACTAATTACACTCCACTACACTACCGCTACAACTATATACACTACTTTGAACTACACTACACTAGGCTACACTACGCTACGCCACACTACAGCACACAACACTACAGTACACTACGCTACACATCACTACACTAATTGCATCACACCACAACTGCAACTGCAACTGCAACTGCAACTACGCTAATTACACTACACTACAAGTACAACTCCACTACACTACAACTACAACTACAACTGCACTACACCACACTACATCCAGCAGTTGTGGTGAGGTGACCACTGCAACCATTGCAACCACTCCAAAAAACACGACGCCAACCACCTTTCGGTCCATCAGTGGATTCGCTCTGCCATCCGTGATTTACAACAACCAACCTCTACTATAGGTTTCCTATTTTTGAAACTTCCGCCACCGCCTTGTGCGGTACTAACCAAACATCCCTGGCGGTTTTAGCTTTCATTGCGGTTTCATGGCAGCTGACGTTGCGAGTTGGGGTGCTGGAAACGGCCCTGGCTGGAAAAGCAGGAGAATAAACCTTGTGTTCCTTTGCGAGTCCTTTGTGTCCTTTCGGGACCTCGATTTCTGGCTTGAGTTCGAGCGCAAGATGGATCAAAACTGCAAATCCGATCCAACTTGCACAAAACCTAAATTGCTAAAGGATACTCTTGACTCCTAGAATAATATGTGTTTTTGTGTTCTTGCATACAGCCTGGAGGTGATCAATGAGTCAACACAGCATACTGCATCGTACAAGTACTCAATTGTTTGAGAACATGTGCCTTCAACACTTATGTCATTTACACGATGTCACTATGTCGCTTGTCTTTGTGCCAATGCAAACCGCTCCAATCGGAAGATGTGTGAGATGTTGGGTTGGGTGGAAGAACACCTGGCACTGTAACACTTTCCTCCGATGCCCTCCACAAAAGCATGACACCGGCCGGACTCAAAAAAAACTGTGGGACCTTGTCCGGCTGAAGGCATCCAATCTCTTCCCGTAAAGCAATTGACCCATGCATATGCCTCCATACTATTAACTCACAGAGTTGCTGAAAATCTTTTAGGGGCGCCGGTTTCTCCACCACATTTCGCTTGGGGATGCTCTTGCCCTGTCATCGGATCAATCGTTTCGCACCAGGGGTGGCAGTCAGGCTACCGCAGGGGAACCTGCCTTTGATATCCTTTTATGCTTTCTTACGCAGAGAACAAATGGACATGGCCTGACATTATCTCGCAAAAATCGTTGGCGGCTTGTGAATGGTTCCAGCTCGTTCGTTCCAGGCTCTCTTGAACATGCAGGGTCAATCCAATCTATCCTGTCTATCCATCAAGGAGCGACTTGTTTTGACTGCCATGCATTTGCAGAGCAAACTGGTACTATCCTGCAATCTACAGAACTTCGTGCAAATGGAGTTGGCTTAGGATCGTTGGCTTTTGTCTTCTCCGTCTCCATTTCCAACGCTGAGAACGGGTTCGTTCGCAAACCAACTCCAACATCGTTAGCATCCCCTGCAGGGCATGATCAATTCGTGAAACTGGAGCATGCTCAAATAGAATTTCAAATGGTATCCTTCTGCATTCAGGTTGGCTCCCTTTGGGGTTGGAGGAGTTTAGGGTGGAGCTTGTGCATGGTGCATCGAAACGGTGAAACAATGGATACAATGGAGGTGACACAGAATTGCAAGTACTTGCCGCCAGATGATTTGAGGTTCTTGATTCACCGAAGTCGGTTTTTGGCATTTACATCTATGAATGTATCATGCAAACAACATAGTACATAGACGTAGATAAAAAAAAATCTCACAATCTGGCAATCATCGTTGGCCGGCAAATTCCTACAGGCTTTGATTCACCCATCTTTGTTCGACTGCAAACCTCAGTTAGGGTTTTCAGGTCCAACAGAGCAGAAAGAAGAAAGCCATCAGAGCACTAAACTGTTATACAATGTTATACAGATGTCTATAAAGTATCTCAAAGTTGGATCTCGATTCTCTTCAAGACTTGTGGTATCGGTTTGTTTTCTCAAAATTGGTACCCCGTTCCATCTACTGGTTAATCATCATCTGCATCATCTCCTCATAGTTTCCCTGTTAAAATGAGCCTTCAATTTCATTTGGCGGTCGAGATTCCCGCAGAGTCAACGGAGCCTGAGCTTCTCGCGTGCGTTTCAGCCAGTGCTGGAACTCGTCATCGTCGAGTTCTGCACCGTCCTCACGGGGCCACATCGTTGTTTTTTCTTAAGTTAGTAGGTACCCCAAAACCTTCATTGGTTGGGAAAATTAGAAAATAAGTGTCCTTTCTTTTACCCTCTGGTAATTTAACATAGCTATTGAAAATGGCCATTTATAGTTGATTTACCCATTAAACATGGTGATTTTCCATAGTTATGTGAGTTTACCAGAGGGTAATGGAACAAAAATACTGCAGCCCCAAAACCACGAAAAAAATGGCTCGAAAGATAGAAAGATGGCTGCCAAGTCCTGCTGCACAATCAGCTGCCCAGGGCTCTGGTCACCGTCATCCTGGCGATGGCCGTGCGACAATCCGTGGACCAGAAATCTGAAAAAGTGAGTGGAATCCAGTGGAAATTTAGAAAAAATGAATGAACATGAATGAACCAACTCCTCAACCTGTTGCCTCATCCTGCAGTTGAACTGAGGCAACAGCCTCACCTCTTGTTGAAAAACAGTTTTTTGCTGCAAGGCCATCCCAGTCCGGCCGGCCTCTGGCTCGAAGCGTTGCGCGGTGGTGTGCCGCGCTTTCTTCACCAGTCGACGGGTCAATACCTAGCGGCACGTTCGGAACCAGAGCTTGTTTGGAAGTTGATTCTGAGAATCGATGATGTCATTCCAGTGCAGCGGGAAGCCGTGACTTCACGTCGAAGTTGCGCCGGGTGCGCCATGTGTCATTCCATCCAATTTGGGGTGCCAAAACACAGCTTGAAACTGTCACCTGATCATGCCAACATCATGTTCCTAGCTCTGAGTCGCCCGGCGGCATTGCGCCCACGCCGGGCTGCCACATGTGGGAGAGGTGGTGGTGGATCAGGAAGCCACCTTTGTCAAAGCTGGCTTCAAGCTGACACCAGATGGCTGGGATCCACAACGGACATAGCACGGATAGTTCCACAATATCCCAAGCATGTCACAAGATCCAAAATACCCTGAAGATCCCAACTGAACTGAAACTTTCCCTGAGTTCCAGGCCGAATCAGCTCCTTCTTAGCCTTGATCACCTGGTGCCAATTGATGCTGAGATTTCTAGTTCAGAAAAGGTATACAAGCGGTTTTTCGTACCAGTTGATGATGTTCACGCCTTTGAACGAATCCATAATTATGTATATAATGCTAAGTGCATGGCATTCTCCTGGCCAAGAATGAGTAGAAACCCCTTTTTGGAGTTGTAATCACAATATTTCGCAGGGAAAATCATTTGTTTAGCCATGCTTGATCCCTCCGAATGGGGAAAAAACTCAGGATCCCTGAAATAACTGTCTCAAAATAAGTATATATTTTCAAACAAAAATAATTATAACCACGCGGGCAAACCCCTCCTCTTGCCCGCGCCAACAACAACAAAAAGTTTAACGGGGTGGGGATTTAATGATTCCCTAGAAACTCTGTTGAAACATCTTGAAGACTCCCTTCAACACGCCAGTCAATATCGCTCTTCAATGTACTTGGAAACCCTGCAAAAGTTGCGTGTGGGCGAAAGGAGGGATTTGCGGTTCTCGGGGGCCTCCTCCATCACTGGGGACCGTCTCGCACCATAGCGCGGCTCATGGAAGTCCAAACGCGCCAGGGCCTTGCCGAAAATCACCATATTTCACGGGGAAATCATCGAAGTAAAAAAAAACGCCTCTTTCGAGATGCATGCAGTTGAATTACAAGAGACTGTATTTTTTCTGTTTGGTGTAACTTGTTTTAACTGGTTTCAACTAGTCTTAACTAGTTTTACCTATATAGTTGAAACATGTTGAAACAAAAGAAAGCTTGTATACCAGTTCCATGGGCGACAAAGCAATCATTTGTAGGTGCCGCTGCACAATAGTTGCATTCTCTGAGTCCCGGCAAAAATGAATGGCTCGAAGACGGTCTCCCGTTCGGGCTGTAGTGCACCCTTCATCCTGGCTTTTCACATTGGACACCAGACAGGGGGTTGAAGGCTTCGTCGAAGGTTGAATTTGGGGATTAAAAATGTGAGGTACCAGTTGACCTCATAATAAGATATGAATTATAGAATTTTGATTATCAACAATGTTAGCTATTGAACCCAATAGCTAAATGTGAAGTTCCAGTTATGTATCAATGACCCAGTTATCAATAACACTTGTTGGGTCTTGCTATGTTCAACCCAGCCAGAAGATATTTAGTTCATGTATGAATCATCTCGAGGAATGGGTGAACAAAACCATGAAACCACCGAGCAGGAAAAAATGATGGCTTCACATTCCAAATCAAGTCAAGTTGTTTGAAATAAGAACATGATTTAACCCAAAAAAAAAAACTGGGACATTTGGTTGCTATGCCTCCATTTCCATGTTTCGTCCCGTTTTGTGGGTCGCAAACTTCACATTGCCAAAATGGCCATTTGGCCGGCACCTGAGCCTCCGCTGCTTGTCCATATTTCTGGCCTCTTGAGACCTGGGGCCCAAACCTTGGCGCTTTTGGTGAACCTACCACGGGGCAGCCATAACCGACCAGCAAAATGCTGATGACTCGGAGATGGTGCAGATGACATGAAGGGATGACATTTTTTGTGAGTCCCACATTGAAAATGATAACTATGATATACTATGATAACCAATCATGGGTCAAGAACGAGCGAGGTGATTGACAATGATAATACAGACGATCGGAAAGGCAAAAGAACAATGAAAAGCATAAGTGCAGAAGGAGAAGAAGTATTCTCATAACAAAGGCAAAAAGCAACAAATCATAATAGTAGAAGTAAAAGTAACAACAATGAGTAAAAGAAGAAGAAGAATGCGACAAATTACTCATAGTAAGCAGTTTGATTCAAAAGACAACTAGACATGGGCCTCCGCGCAGGATTTTACCAATAAACAATGGCCAAAATAGCCCCAATTAAAGGCTGCTGGGGATTCCCATGATGGCCTATGAAAAGCATTGATACATCTCCATTTTTTTAGGATGGGTCAAACTGTTGAATTTTATTGTATCATATCTTGGGGGGCTGAACATCCATTTACCAATTTATCATATCTATTTAATGTCTTCACTCTTCACCAGGGTGGCTAGGTGGAGCGCCGCGCCCTGAGATTCCTGAGATTCCTGAGATTCGAGGCACTGACCTCGCATGAGGATCCCGTCCAGATTGCGCTTTCGGTGCTGTGCCAGTTTTTGACGTGCCTGCCATATTTTCACCATGGATTCCAGTGGCCAAAAAAAAGGCCAAGTCTGGTGATGCTAATGGTCCATCATCTCGTGAAGTTCTCATGAAAAGCACAGGGCTTCCAAAAAACAATCGACCGCAGTGAGCATCAAGCTGCACCCGCTACCATACCCTTCCCATTGGGCTATGGAAGTCAAAGTCAAGTCATTGGGTACCCCAAGAGGCGCCTTGGCAGACTGTGAAGCTATCAGAGCCCCCCAAGCCGTCTCTGACCTCGCTACGTGGTCACCGGAATCGATCACTTTCCGAACCCAAGGTCATTTAAAATATATACCGCAGGACATTTTGAGGCTTATATATCTCATATTCAAAATATACATATATATATAATATCATATTATATAATCATATATAGAGATAGATAGATACACATCTTTAAGATTCCAGATGTTCATTGAAAAAATATATACAGTAACTATCAGAGAGCGCGTATTGGGGCTGGATTTTGATTTTGGAAGAAGCGGTCACTTGCGGTCACTTGCGATCACTTGCGGTCACTTGCTCCAGCGATCACTCTTGCGGTCACTTAGAGTCACTTGCAGCCATGAAAATTGAAGAGAAGATCTTAAAGCATAGCATCAATGATTTTAGAAATTAGGAGAAGAACTTACGGTTTAGCACAAATGATGGAAGAATATTGAAGAGAAGATCTTAGAGATTCTGAGCCATAGCATCAATTATGGTAGTATCAATGATGTTGGGAAACTGAAGAGAAGATCTTGGCGTTTCATGAATCATGGTAGCATGTTACAAAGTTGAAGAAAAGAGATTCTTACAGCGTAGCATCAGTGTTGGAAAAGTGTTTGAAAATGGAAGAGAAAATCTTGGGGCGTACCATCAATCATGAAAGAATGTTTGAATGTTGAAGAGAAGATCTTAGAGCGTAGCATCAATCATGGTAGAAAATTGAAGAGGAAATCTTAGAGCGAAGCATCAACAGTGTTTTAAACAAATCAAGAGCAGATCTTAGAGCGTCTTGGCGTAGCATCAATCATGGCAGAATGTTAGAAGTTTGTAGAGAAGACCTTAGAGCGTAGCATCAATGATGTTTGAGAACTGAAGAGAAGATCTTGGAGCGTAGCATCAATCATGGAAGAAAATTGAAGAGGAAAAACTTAGAGCGTAGCATCCGTCTATGATGGAAGCATATGCGCCAATGATGTTGGAAATTGTAGAAAAGATATTACAGCATAGTATCAGGGATGATCGGAATTGAAGAGAAGATCTTGGAGCGCAACTTACATAATGGCAAAAAGTTTGAAAGTTAAAGAAAAGATCTTGGAGCGTAGCATCAATGGTGTTGGGAAAGTGAAGAGAAGATCTTGGAGCATAGCCTCTATATTGGAGGAATATGAGAAAATTGAAGAGAAGATCTACAGTATATTATAGAGGGTCACGGGCGTAGCATCAATGATGGTAGAAACTTGAAGAGAAGATCTTAGAGAACAGCGTCAACAGTGTTAAAGAATAAAGAGCAGACCTTAGAGCGTAGTATGAATGATGCTAGAAGACTAAAGAGAAGATCTTGTAGCATCAATCATGGCAGACTGTTAGAAACTGTAGAGAAGACCTTAGAGCGTAGCATCAATGATGTTTGAGGAGTGAAGAGAAGATCTTGGAGCGTAGCATCAATCATGGAAGAAAATTGAAGAGGAAATCTTAGAGCGTAGCATCTATGATGTTGGAAAATTGAGGAGACGAGTTCGTTTTCCACATGTATTTTTGTGTTCAAGCCATCTCTTTCGTTCCAAGCCTTCAAGTCTTTCCCTTTTTAGCTCAGGTCGTGCCCACTTTCGTTTCAAATCATCCCTTTTCGTTTTAAAGTTAGCTCCTTTCCCTTTAGTTTTCCACACGTGCTTTCGTTTTGAAGCCTCCTCTTTCGTTTCAAGTCTTTCTCCTCTTAGTTCAGGTCCTGCCTCTTTCGTTTCAAGTCACTCTGTTTTGTTTCAACTTCTTGGCTTCGTTTCAAATCACCTCTCTTCGTTTCAAAGTAAGCTCCTTGCATGGCGTGAGTGTAGAGACCTTTTCATTTTCCGCGCGTCCTTTCGTTTTGAAGCCTTCTCCTTCGTTTCAAGTCTTTTCCTTCTTAAGTCAGGTCCTGCCTCTTTCGTTTCAAGTCACCCCTTTTCCTTTCAACGTCTGTGTTTCGTTTCGGCCCGGAAATTGCGGAGCATTATCTGTGAGGGGGCCCTAAAAATGTCCGTGACCACAGCATGCAGTCACTTGCGGTCACTTGCGGTCACTTGCGGTCACTTGCGGTCACCTGCGGTCACCTGCGGTCACTTGCTGTAGCGGTCGCTTGCGGTCTCTTGCGGTCTCTTGCGGCCGCTCCAGTGACTGCAAGTGACCGCAAGTGACCGGCTTGACTGAATAAGTGAAAGCGGTCACTTGCGGTCTCTTGCGGCCACTCCAGTGGCTGCAAGTGGCTGCAATTGGTCGACTTGGCAAAATGATTTCACTTGTGGTCACATGCGGTCACTCGCGGCCACTCGAGTGGCTGCAAGTGGATGCAAGTGACTGTTTTTTTCGAAAAACAATTTCCGCATCTCCTGCGTGCTCAATGGTAACTATTCTGACTGCTATCATTTCCCCATTTTGATGTGGGTAGCCTCATCATCACCTAGAGGGGGAGGCCGAGCGCGGTGCATTTGCGACTTTCTCGCAACCAGGTCCTGCAGCTGAATTTCACTTATGATCCCTGGAAGACTGGAGGTACATGGAGGTAACCCATTTGAAGAAATCTTGCCCAGACGAAGATCGATGTGAAAAAAGTCCTCAATCGATTTCCGAAGATCTTTCGCGAGCTTTCTGCCTGGTTGGTCCTGAGATCTGACCGCTTTCATGTTGGAGTCTCTGTATCCTATTGTATCCTTGGCACATGCCTTCGGGGTCTCCCCTGGATTTCTGCCAAAGGCAGGGTTGTGCTCTCCGACACTTCACTTGGAAACCTATGCCATGCAAGCCCCAAAAACCTCAACTGCTCCACGGCATTCTCTCGATTCTGTGATTCGCTCGGCTGCTTGGGCAGGCACCAACACCAGCCGAACTGCGAAGCCACGTGCGTGCCGTTGGATGCAGGCTGCAGCTTCGTGGCAGCCTCGGCTGAACGAGAGTTGGGTGAACGCAGTGAGCCCCCAAATATGAACAGAACAAAACAGAACGTGTTTGCCTTCAGTCTTCTTTTCAGCCAGAGGCATCCGATCTAGACTTTGGGATGACCTTGTCCATACAGAGATATTGAATTGGAGTTGGTCTTCTGCACACATTCCTAATAGACAGTCTGAAAACATCCTAAGTCGCTTTGTTCGTCTTTTTCTTCTTCTTCTTCTTCTTCTTCATCATCATCATCATCATCATCGTATCCTCATCCTCCGTCGCAGTCCGTTAGTGGGGAAACCCTGTGTCCAAGGTCGGCACGCTTAATCCACTTTCTGTGCACGGAGCTATGCCAAACCTCAGAAATGGATGAGGTCATATTACCTGGTAACAGTCCTCTTACTTTGTATACAAAAAGACAGTCCCAGTCGCCAAAAGAAGCAATCGCCCATGGAAAAAAAGTCTACTGGAATCAATTCCATAGTGCGTGAGGGTGAAAACATTGTACACATCTTTCCTCGACCCACAGTCCCACAGTGCCTTCCTTTTACTACCCTGGCCCATCCTTCATACAGGTGAACCCAGCATGGCCCGCACTCGCTGGATCTTCAAGACGGATTGCAGCAGTTTGTCTGCTCGCTTGTTCCATTTCCAGGCCTGCCACTTGGCTTGGGTCATCGTGACACAAATGGCTACCTAAAAATCATGTTTTACCAAAAATGACCCGGATCTAACGTAAATGGACCTCAATTTCTTGGGGTAAACTCCGGGTACAGTAAACCCAATGAATGAATAGATCCCAATTGTTTGAGGTCGAATTTGACCCAAAAAAAATAGAGCAGCTGTAGTTTATGAATGTTTATGATCAGCTTCACAAAACGTGCCTTGTAGTTTCTTAATATCTTCCAGGCAGCATCATCTTTGCGCATGATGCCCAGCGCCTCATTTGTCATATGCTATGTGTGTGTGTGCGTGTGGTTGTGCTTAAGCTAAATTATCACTACATGCCATTACATAGATAGATGATGATAGATGTTATATATATATACATATTATATGTATAATATGTAGAGTACAGTTTTAGGATATTCTGGGGAGGTATCCAAATTTGACTCACCAGCACCATGTTGTGTCAGCTCTGGCCAAATTCAAACTGCATCTGCTACTAGGTTTGGAACAGCCCGCAGCCCGCGCCAAAAGCGCTGGATGCGCATCTCAGTTGTGCACAGCTGATGGCTACCCTCTGGTGAACTAACATAGCAATTGAAAATGGCCATGTATAGTGGATTTTCCCATTAAAAATGGTGATGTTCCATTGCTATGTTAGTTCACCAGAGGGTAATACTTTTTCTTCTGGAATGAAACTTGAAGGAAAAACTTGGACGCTTTCTTGAGACATCTGCTCTTCGTCTTCCCCACTACTTTTGGTTCTAGAGTCTACGTGTGAAGTACAGCATTGAGACCCCTGCCGCAGGAGCAATGGCACTCTGCTTCTGGCCGCGTAACTTGATGTAGCGATAGCGCCTGGTCCAATTGATCAACGTCTACAGCAGTTGCGCCAGAGTTTAAACCCTGAACCAGTTTCCAGTTTCCTCCAGTTTCCTTCTTACCAGTCTGAGTGATATTTGGAAACCGTCGAAAGCTTGGACATCTTTGCTTGATATATGGGTTCCTTGGCTGCAATGTGCTACCCCCTGACAAGTCTCTGGCTGTTGGATTGACACAGCGGCTCGATGATAGAGCAAACCTTGGCACGGCATAGGAAAAACACATGCCACTTGGGAGAATATCTTCACACTTGACATTCATTTGACAAAATACATGTCGACATCTTGAAATCATAGAAGACGCTGCAGACATGTCAATTGCAGTGCCATTCTGCTGAGTGCTGCGCGGAGGTGTAAACCCCGAAGAACCATGTGCAAGAGGACTACAGCAAGCCTTAAGCAAAACAAATGTCTGCAGTATCCATCATCAGCTCTTGCCTGCACCCTAAAACATCTCAAGTTTCGGCAGAATCAGTTTGTGCTCAATGGCTCTCCATATCGGTATCAGATCTGAGGTAAGGGGCACAAATGAGCAATGATCATGCATCGCTCTGTCAGCCATCTCAAAGAGCTTGTCAGTGACCTGCGATGCACTGGCCTTTTAAAAGTGACGCTCACAAAGACACACTGGAAAAAATAAGTGTTATTATTTTTTTGGTGCTTTTCTTCTGTGGTAGACGATAAAGGGGTTGAACGAAGGTGGCCTGCCTTATGCACTGAGGTAGTTTCAAGTCAGTTCATTCTTGAGAAATGATGTTTCAAGAAACTACAGTATCGCTTCGTAGAGTAAGCTGGATTTTGAACGTGTCTTGCATGTATTATGCTGGGCGCCAGGCAGAAACAAAGCGATTTGCACGCATACCTTCAGGAGTCAAAGGGCTCAAAGATTTGTTCAATCTAAGTGCATTCTGCAGTCTTTACATCCATCTGTCCGCCTTCCAATGATTACCCTGACTTTTCCTTGGGAGAATTGTTCTTTTGATAGATACAACAGATATTCACACAATCCCAAAAGTAGAGTGGGTCCACATTCATGTCAAAGGTCAACAAAAGGAGGATCATCTAAGAACCTTAAACACTCACTATGCTTGGAGCTGTGTCACAGTGACATGTACCATGAAGATCCATGCAGAACGTGCTTTCTTCCGCAGGTCTGTCCAGGCAGCCCTACCAGCTTTGGGAGACCCCGTCGTCGCTCCTAGCACTGGGGCCACACCAGAATCCGCCTTGACTCTTGACCAATGAATGTTGAAATGTGCTGGTCACCACTATATATATATATACATGTGTGTGTGTATCTATATGTATTGGATATACATACATACATTAAATTACGTTACATTACATTACGTTACGTTACGTTACATTACATTACATTACATTGCATTGCATTGCATTACATTACATTACATACATACATACAATAACATAACATAACATTACATTACATTACCTTACCTTACATTACATAACAAAACATAACATAATATAATATAACATGCATACATTCATTACATACATAAACATATACTAATATACATATATATATATATACATACATACATCTATCATACATATGTATATATACACACATACATATATAACTAACTCTATATATGTACATAACTATATGTACATATATATATATATATATCACTATATATACATATATAGTTACATATATAGTTACATATATATAGTTACATATATATATATA
>Ga0126342_10015235_pt1 | contig 13491 bp, 14 predicted proteins | sample Cyp1metagenome_FD_92528 | JGI IMG/M metagenome (GOLD analysis project Ga0126342, IMG submission 92528) | Coral microbial communities from Lord Howe Island, Old Settlement Bay, Australia - Cyphastrea 1 metagenome | ecosystem: Host-associated > Invertebrates > Cnidaria > Coral ...
CATACGGACACCTGATGAGTTAGGACTTGTGCAGGGGGGGTCTGAAGCATGATGAGATAGGACTTGCCCACCCCAGGGTATCTTTCACAAGTCCTAAGTCACTGGTACCTAATATATATATATTTATTTATTTAATTCACAACGATGTCACAGTGAGGTCATTATAATCTATCCACAGAATTGACAGGAAACCTGCTATTTGTTCGTCAATCATTGGGTTTTTCGGGCAATTTTTTCTATGAACCCTTCTTGGACCCACTCTTGGAGGTCTGGGGTGCTGCCATTTTTGGTCCTCGTCTTTGATTAACCATCGTGCGTTTTTTTTTCAAATATATCTATACATAAATATATATATATATATATACACAGATAGATAGATAGATAGATAGATAGATAGATACATAGATAGATAGATAGATAGATAGATAAATAGGTAGATAGATAGATAGGTAGATAGATAGATAGAGATTTATTTTTAATAGAGTAGGAATTCCATAGCAGACATCAGGTGTTTCAGTCCCAAGGTGAATCCAGGAAAAAGGGGCCCTCTGTCGGTCCCCCGAAAGTGGATTAACCTAAGATCCCCGTGTTTGCTTGGTTTACCGTCTGAGTCAACAAGCGGGCTACAAGTGGAGGAACTCAAATGAGACAATATGTGCCAAAAAAATCCATGTCATGCAATACGGGTTTGTCTAAGGATGGTATCCCACAAATTGATGCTTGATTTTCATATCTCCCATCAACTTTGCAATGTTTGAACATGCACCATTCTCAGACAAACCAATATCCGTTGGTTATATAGTCCATGATATTGTCCCTATTATTATCTATACCTACGCACATTTTGCCGAACTGTGGCACCAAACACAAACACAGATATAGTAGGCTCGGGTGACTTCTGACCTTGCGGTCGGTTCAGCCCAGTTTTTCTTGAACATGACATGGGATTATGTATCATTTTAGCTATGTTTTCTTGCGCATGACATGGGAGTTATACGCCTGCCTAACGGGCATTTTCCTCCTTTTCTTGACGCATGCAATGAGAAATCTTGAGACGAATCGAAGAATCTTGGGACTTCCAGGCAAGACATCTGCAAACATTTTTCCCCCTGTGTCGAACGCTGCATCGAACTGTTCTCAAGATTGAAGTGGGGCTGGTTTTCAAGCCTCAAAATGAAGCATGGCCATGCTTCCAAAGAATGGGGTAGGAATGGTTTAGGAAAGGTCAAAACGAACATATTGAATGTTGCATGGTTCCCAAGAGTGGGGCGGGAAGGGGTTGGGAAAGGCTCAAAATGCAGCGCTGGGAGAGGCTTGGGCTGCCCATGCTTTCCAAGCAAGGGGTGGGAAGGGTTTAGGATGGTTTAGGAAGGGTAAACGAACCATGAAAACGGGTTTGGGAGTTTCATGATTCCCAAGACTAGGGTGGGAAGGGTTTGGAAGCGGTTCAATGCGCACCTCAACAACAACTTCTTGTTGTAGAGGTTGTGTTGGAAGAGGAATTTGCACATGAGATGGGATTTCCAAAGTGGGAACTGGCAGGTACCCAGGAAGGCTCACAATGAAGCATGGAGAGGGCATGCTTGTCGAGAATGGGGCGGGAAGGGGATTCGGATGGTTTACGAAGGGTCAAAATAACAGGTTTGTAGCAAGCACATGTTGACCCTGCTTGTTTTACAGAACTTCGCAACAAACATCTATAACAAACTTGCAGTTCCATCCAATGTACCCCTGGAATATACTACAAAATGCCTGTAACATTCACTGAAAGTGTCCCTTGATGTCCCTTGGGTTTTCAAGGTAGAAGCAAACATATCCACTAAAAAAGTGCTATATGTTTACCCATGTTTGTCTTTTCAATGGAAATTATGCTGACACAGCTGCAGCTACAAACTCCATTTCCTAATCTCATTTTTGTGCTACAAAACCATAGGAAATCGCCGGTCTCTACCAAGCACGGCATCACAGACTTTCTGGTGGAAATTGGAATGAAGATCATATACACTCATATACCCACATCTCGTATCTTTGCTAATGTAGGAAGTGACATCTAGAGTGTAGGAGTTCGTTCACACGACATGTTTTGAATCTTGGAGAGCCTAAACAAATGCAGGGGTCCTATGTAATGTCATGTAATATTTTTCCGATGCACTTTCCAGATGAGTTATGCATGTTTTTCTTAAAACAATAACTGTTTTTACTTTGCACATGACACAGATTTTTTTGGAGAAGGTATGTCCGACTACTTCCATGACATCTGCAGGTACTATATGCATATATAACATATATATATATATATATACATACTATGTGCAAAATATAATCACCACTACCCTCCTTCAACACACGCACACACATATATATATATACACACCATGATAGTATCTCTTTTATTGGAAACATGTGGAACCTAATCTTCCAACCTCCAACTTCTATGCAGGATTATCATGTTAATTCACCACATCAAAATATCTCCTACTAACATCTACTAAATACCTCCTAACCTGTGTGAACGGAGTGAAATATGACCATTCAACATCTTTCGTCCCACCAGCCATACAGCCATGCCCAGAATCTGCGAGGTGACTTTGGTCATCCCAGACTTCACCGCTTCGCGCGCCGCATCCATGATCTTGGAGAAGTCGGGACCTTTTTCACCCTTGCCCTCTGTAGCCACCAACTTCGGGTTCTTCGGGTCTTCCTGGAGACACTTGGATCAGGCACGGCCCGCCGGCTTCAGAAAAAGGTCTTGAGTCTTGAGACATGGTGCGAATGTTTATCGGTCAAAGGAAATTTAGTTCGCAAACTTCCGAGTTACGGACGAATGTCTTGTCACCATGTCAGCCACAGAGGCAGCAATAGCAGGTCGCAGGTGGACAAGTAGGGTCTGTGCTCTGCGGGTCCAGGCCTCAATGTAAGAAAAAATGCACCTGACTGCAACGAGAGCGCGGTTTTGATCAACAATTCCCGTCTCACTGCTACCGCGTGGCACTTTTGGGGGATCAGATCGGAAAAAAGAGCACGAGACTGTAGCAAAAGCTCGGTGTGCAGTCAAAAATGCCAAAAACTGTGGCGTTTGGAGCGCTTTTAGAAGATGAGGTCGGCAAGATGTGCACGAGACTGCAGCGAGAGTTTTTTAATGTTTATTCATTCATTCATTTCATTTCATTTCATTTCATGTCGTTTCATTTCATTTCATTCATTGCTTCGTGTCGCAGCAGCTTCAACTCACCACAATTTCTATAGTTTATCATCTTCCTAAATTAGTGCACCTTTTTTTCCTGGCATTTGCATATTTACCTACCTGCCTATCGAGCTATCTATCTACCCATCCAAATGGATGAAGTTCGGAGATGTTTTTTGCAATCTTGACATATAGACAAGACGTTGCAGATTGGGCACTTGTTTTTGGCACAATGATTCCCAATCAACATATATGTCACCAGTTTGAATCCCCGCGGGCCCTGTCCTCAGACTTGGCCTGCAGCAAGTGAATTTCATCGGCCTCACAATTCTCACATGGCTCACCCGCGGCAACCAAGGCAAGCAAGGCCACACATGCCACGCGCACGAACATAGAGAGAAGGAACTAGGAAGCGTGCCAAAAGGCGAAATCCGGGGTGCGCAAAACGTATGGTTTCAATAGCTGCTGGAACTCGAAAGTCTAGTTTGAGCCCAAAACCACACAGATTTTTTTAAATGCCGTTGTGGCAAGGGCCTCAAGTACACCTCACGTGCCTGTGTATGTCTTCCAGACCGAATTCATCGAAAATGATGGCACAAATGCCTTATGTTTCGGGCTTATGAATTCCCAACCCCTGAGAATGAACAAAACATGAGCCAAGTAAGCCAGTGTTCTTGCAATGCTGTACATACATATAAATAAATAAATATATAAATATATAAATATATATGTATATGTAAATCTATTTAGATATATATATATATATATATACATATATATACATAATATATATATATATATACATAATATATATAAATACAAATGTGAATACATATATATATATATATACATACCTATATATATATATACATACATGAATATATTTATATATATATATAAATAAGAATATATATATATAAACAAATCTGTGAAGCTATCGGATACACCATAGCTTTACCAGGCGTAGCTATCCATCATGATACACAATCCCCTAGGTGTGGTTCATTGTTGGGCATACCCCTGCGTAAAGGGATAATGTACTTCATGGTCCCCTATTGTGGTGCTGGCCTTCTGCTGAAAGCTGATATTAACAAACTTTTTCGGTATGGTGTTTCCTGCAATGTTGCTTCAAAATTATGTACAACTGGGGAATTGTTGTGCAAATAAAAAAGGGATCTGACTTCTGAGATTGGAGGACCCACAAATATGTTGGTTCATCATCATTTTGCCTAAAAGATGTTTTTTTTGAGGGATACATCCTGTTTTCATCATTTCACACCCACACCATACATAATCACATCAAGCTGGTGTTGTAACCATTGAAACATCCCCATGACACATCTATAGATTTCCCTATTTGTGATGCTAAACCCAACATTCTCAAGTCCGAACCGACATCCTGGCGTAACCTTGCTGATTACCCGTGCCTCCACTGCGGCTTCCACCATGGGCAGCAGGGGCGACCATGCAGCGCCCACGTCAGGCTGCCCACGACCAGCCAGCAGCAGCAGCCTCAGAGCATGAGTAGAGATCTCCACGGGAGGTTTAAAATGAAATGTTGAGTTGGGCCAAAGCCCGGTCGTCTGCAGGAGCTGCCACTGGAAAGCCAGTTGTGGGGCGGTCTCCACTAGGATTGTCCTCTTCAGAAAAAAACATGGTGAAAATCGTCATGTTGGAGATTACCTTTTGAACGTGTGGACGTCCAGTTGCCACGTTTCACTACCGGAAGTTCAAGGATCCACGTGTCTGATATGAATAGGCCTGGTTTCCAATCAATCTGTCAATGGATGGACACATGCAGCAAGCCAGCATGATCTCTCAGGACGTTGTCTTGACTGTTTTCTGGAGGGCCAGCACTGCAAAGCGCCCAAAGCAAAGCAAAATGTACAAACATTCTCGGGGTGTATCTTCCCAACACTTCCCAAGCAGCAATGACAAGACAGGATGGGCACACCCTGCCAAGCAACTCAGAATACATATTAACGCTCGTGGCTGCATCCTGCACACGGACTGATCTGTGCAAAATGCAGGGGTTCAACTCATAGATGCACGAGACATGTTTGTCTCTGCAGAGACTTGATAAGTGAAATAGTAAAGCACAACATTTTTTTTTGTAAACTTGCAATGCCTTCGGACCTTTGCAGGCTCTAGATATCCCTACAAATGTTACTGAAGTGTACATCTCGCATCTAAATCTACCATGAGGTTTAAAACTTGAAAGGTCTAGATATTGGCCAAACTTATGGTACCCATGAGCCCACCAATTGACCTAAATTCCGGTCATTTCAGGATCTGAAACCATCCATGTTTCGGCGATCAATGGTATGGACCCATGTAGCAAACCTGAAAATGATGGACAGCTGCTGGAAAGCGAGATTTTAATTTCTGACAAGACAATGGGTGTCGCTGTACCCACGTAGCCATAAATCACCTCAAGTTGCTTATCTATCCCATCATATCCCCACAAATCACCATGAAAATCCTTGTAAATCTCGGTGAAGCCACCCAGTGTCGGACACATCCACATCCTTGTGCTTAGTTAAGAACTATATCAATTTAATCTCACCTACACCCATAAGTATTCAGCTTTTCCTTGGTGAAGCCACAAATTTCTCAGCAGCACGGTGCCTTCGCTGCTGGCTGTGGCAGGCACCAGCCACAGGCGGCCTTCGCCACGTCGGAGGTTGCCAGGGCTACCTTGATTCGTTGGCCTTAGCTGGTCATGGCAGAAAACAATTGGGCAATCTATAAACATATATCAGCAAACTGGACATGATCTACTGAATCAATATTTCACACACATATGTTTATATAAATATGCATAAATACTGATGCAGCTGACTGGTAAATGTTATCAAAATAATATTTATATATATAAATACATATCATTACATATATAGTGACCAAGAGATGCAGAACTTGGAAATAAATCTCTCTCTATATAAATATAAATATATATATACACATATAAATAAATATGTGCATATATTATTGTCTTCCTTCTGCTGGTTTCTAGAACCTAAACCACCTGCATCAAACACTTATCAAGAAAATAATTGGATAAATAGAAATATGTGCATGTATATGTATATATATATGCACACCAACATGTCATGCATATATATATATATATGTATATATATATATATATTATACATAAATGCACAGAGAGAGACTTGAACATGGCTAAACATGGGCTCATGCCTTGGGAATTGCACTTGCTTCAACAATTTGCATCTATCGGAATTATGATTTGGGTTAGTGAATCTCTCAGTCATATCGCCCATAGGGGCTTCCTCAAATTTGCCAATACACTCATACATTGACCAGAAAAATTGTGATGCTGATCTGCCAGAGATGACGTGACCTGTCTGCCCAAAACCAGTTCAAGCCACATCAACAAAAACAAGTTTCTTTGCAACATACAGTAACCATGTCTTGCATGGGTTTAACCCACATTTTCATGAAAATTGGACCCTTCACTACCTTTGGTCGGCCCAGTGTCTCTGCAAAGCTTCCATGAAGCGCATGTCCTGCGGCCCTTCTTTGTCCGGGAAAGGCTGCTTCAACCAAGCGGCCCTGAAGCTGATCCAGTCACAAGCATTTCCCCAAAAAATCGTAGACTAGTTCAATCAAGTTCTTTCAAAAACTCCAGCTGGGCCTCATATGGAAAATATAAAACCATAAATTATCATATATATATACAGATATATTATATTATAAACCTACTATGTGGCAACTTTCACCCAACATCACACAAGTTTTGCGCCCACAATGGTCTGCAATCCACTGGTTCCACACGATAGTTCGAAGTCCCTCTTATTAGAAGCTGGTTGGTATTAATCCATCCAAAAAAAATATTTGTCATCTCAACCAATCATCCAAAATATGGTTGAAGAAAAAAACGCAATAAATTTAAGTTTTTGAAACCAGTCAGGACAGGTTTTCCTTTGGTACCCCTTTCACCAGTGCCTGGTATAGGCGTGCGCGAAGCCATGCGCCCAGCGATCAGCTTTGGGCAGGGCTTCGGGCAGCTGCGGGTCGCGAACCCCGAGATCCACCCAGCGAAAGGTCCTGGGCACCATGATGCGCTGGAAAAGTTGCAACAGCCTGGCCGACTCTCCTGGTCAAACGTGGCTGCAAAATCCCCGAACTAAGTCGGGGTCAATATAAATGAGAGAATCATCCATGCGAGATTTATTACGGAGGGAACATCCATGATGATTTTCCAGGGCATGTTGCTGGCCAAGCTGGAGGGCAGCACATTTAGCACACCTGCGGCCATCCCAGTTCTTGTCCCAGTTTCTGGTTCGCCAGGGCCACCGTATGCCACATCTGCAGCGCCACGGCAGCTGCTTCAGACGGGCTGTGATTCACAGCGAGCAGTTCCTTGCGCATAGTGTCCAAGTAGTCCTCAGCATACCTCATCCATTGCTGGGCATGGTAAAATGTTGTTGGTTGATGTTGGGCAACACCAATAACAAACAATTGGCTGGAAAAGTGTTGGCAAAACGGAACCCGCACCTTCAAGATCTTTAAGAACACCAGGGAAGCAACAGGACGTAAACATTGAAGAAATCCATGTCTAATTTGCCACAGGGAAGATGCACCATGTTCTCATGATCGAATTCTGTGCGGATCATACATTTGCCGGACAGTTCTCTCAACAGCCCCAGGAGGGGCAACAGATCCGAATGGCTTCCCACCAGCTTGCCGGCCGTGGTGGATCAGCCATGATAGGCCGCTTTACAGCCATAAAAACGTAGCCACACCCATACCATGCCATACCCCAATTTTCGGAGACAGTGGCAGCTTGGAGCACCGAGCCGCAAGCAACCATCTTCCAGATTCACCAGCCTAGGGCGGCCCATCAAGATTAAACTTCCCCATGACCAAAAAACAAATCAAGGAATTTCCCCCAAAAATCAAGAAGGAAACTCTGACAAAACCTCCTTGAAACCAGCAAACCAGCAAAGGCGAACCGGGAATTGTTTCACCTCCACAACTCACAGTACTTTTCTGGCATGCCCCTGGCAGCTGGAAACCGAGGAACGTGGAACCTCTTGCCATCATACCTTGGTGCCAGTTGACACAACAGAGGACATGACTGGCTGCTGGGTGCTTGGGATGTTTGCAAAGCATCTGGAAAGTTGCATCGGCTAATTACACCATGAAACTACAACCTGCCGACCAAATCACAGCTGATGGAATTCCCACACATGCTGTCACGCGCAAACATCCAACAACAGGTTACAACCACACTTGCAAATTAGTCTCACATGTCTTCACCTACCCAATTTCCTTTGGACCTCTTATTCTGGGCCCCTTTCTTTCCTCAAGTGACAAAATCATGGTTTCGCCCAGCAGCACGCCAGGTTCCGCTTGAAGCCTTTGGTCCACCCCTCCTTCTTGACCTGCAGAGTTCGTCTGGTGGCGTCAGTAAACGTGACCAAAATCCGCGGGATCTAAATACATCCACGGATTTTCTCCAGACTTCACGCAGGTAACGGTTGGTAAGGGCTCAAGCGGTTTCTTGTCTACAACACGGATCGCAAAGTGGCTGAAGTGGGATCTGCTCACTGATGCTTGGGATCTACTGACTGATGTTTTGACTCATGAATCTAATGAATGCCCATGAGTTTCGACATGCCAAAAGCCGCTGCTGCATTTAGGCTGCATGATCATCAGCATGGACCAGCTCTACTTGGGCCTGAGCAGAACTATGCTGTACTTCCCCCCTTTCACGGGGGCCAAACCTAGGGGCACCTCGGTTGCAAAGGGCCGCTTTCGCGTCCATTCCGTGCACTCCATAGGGTCATCGGCACGCAGGACCTGATTTTGGCCGCCCAAACACCCAAGCCCAAGCAATCAATGTGCAAGTTTTCCAGGAGTCAAACAGAACATTAAACAACTGAAGCCATAAATAGCATGTTGGCTTGGCGGCCGTCTGAAACAAAAGTAAGAACATTAGCCAAATCAGTCGCTACAAATCCCAGTTATATAATCCCAAAATCACTGGGCGGTTCTGACACATTCCTCTCCCCTAGTAATAATTGCCATGGCCAGTTTCAGAGGCCATGCATTTCTTGAAGAGCTGGCTGGTACATAGCGACATAGCCATTTAATTTCAGTCATCCGTGGAAAAATACGAACGCATTTAAGATCATTGACAAGTATATGGTGTTTTTTTTCACTTGCTTTCTGGTTGTCCAACATGTAACATTGCTTTATAAATCTTTGGAATGCTTTCTAGATACATCTAGGTCCCATTTAGGTCGACGACTTTCCCAGCTATCAACCACTTTATGATGTGACAAAGTTGCCATGTGCCTAAATCGATGGGATATTCCATCTCCCTGAAACCATCCAGAAAACAAGGTGGATGCAAGGGATTTACACCGCTTAGCCCGAACGGGGGGTTGGACTTCCAAGGGCCAGGCCGATGAACAAATGGCATCCATCTCCTCCTCCGGAAGCCGAGGGGAGCCAGGCGAGAGCGACTCGGCCTGCCCGGGGACCGTCCAAGTCATGGCCTACCTGAGATTCAAGGTGAGGCCCCTGAGTTTTGTTGTTTTGTTATACCCCCCCATCAATACTATAAGATGTATTCTCCATAAACATACATAAACCCAACCGGTTAACGTTAACCTAGTTGTGTGCGTCAACTTAGCTATTGTTTCGGAGCCTCACCTTGTAAGGAGCAAATAGCTGTTTGATATAAAACCCCATCTGAACATATATTTAAGAGCAAGCAATTGAAATACAAATTAAACTGACCCATCCAAAGTTGAACCAGAAATGTGGATTTCACCAGCAAAGAAAAACAATTAAATATGATTAAGCCTGCCAAGCAAACACTTGAATACAACTACCAACATGTGAGACTACCAACATGTGAGGAATCAACCACCCAGGAAGAAAATACTAGGCATCAACCAAGGTCAAAAATGGATTGAACATCCAAGTAATGTCAAATCCCGACTTGCTGAGCTGATTGCTGGGCTGGGGTTAAGTCTTACAAAGTCAGCCGGTGACATTTTTTTAGCTGAAGGCATGTAAGCAAGCAGCAACTGCAAGAAATCTTCTCGACAGATGGAGGTATGTCTTACCCAAACCTGCAGGTTGATGGGTTGCTAGGTCCGAAGCTTCCAAGTCAACGAGGCAACCTAGTTAAACGTTGAAATCCGAGCCACAAGCAGCTTCGCAGCTTTCAGCTGTGACATTGAAACTGCCTTGAAGAAGTAGTAGAAAACCCTGGCATCTTCAGCCTTCCTCTCCAACATGAAGGCTGATGGTTCCTCATGGCAAAGAAGCAGCTGAGTTCTTACAACTTGGTGTGCCATCATCGCTTGGCACAATGATGGGCCCTGACTAGATGCATTGCAGCTTACAACTCAAATAATACTCAAATCAACTTCCAACATCTTCCAACTGCCCTCAGTTTTGGGACGTGCCATCATCGCAAGGAATGCCCCTGGAATCATTGGCCCCTTGCTCCAGGATTCAGCCCCGCTGTCGATGATGATCAGCTCTTTGGCTTCATAGCTTTGTCGCCGGAAGTTCTCATAGAGCAGGGGGTGAAACGCCTGCCTTCGAATGCGCCCTTTAAACAAAAATCGCGCTGCACCACCCAGATTACTTGCTCGGAAAAAACTCCAGATGCCATGACTAATCTAGAAAGAACAACTCTACTAGCTCGTACCCCTGGAAAGAATGGCATGAACCATCAGGTTTGCTGAGACAAACATCGGCCCTTAAACCTTGAACCTGCCGTTTCACCAGACTTTACATCCCAGCGCCTGCCCTGGCTGGTCACACAAAGGGCTGACACCAAATGAGGATCTCCACAGAAACGATCTGCCGGAAAAGACATGATGAGTGGCATCACCAAAACTGGGTTTCGCCCAAATCCGACTCATGTTACTGTAGTTGCTGTTTTCAGATATTGAAAGTGACCTGCGTTTGTATGATCTGAGGGCCAGAAAAATCAGGAAATCGATGAAACACATTCAAGCGCACGCCCAAAAACTCAGAGACTATAATGGACTGGCCAAAGGTGCTTCTGGTGGAAATTCGAAAGCGAGATCCACAGCATGAATCATTCGCATTTTTGACTACCACAAAAATTGAACAGACTGACCCAAACAATGCCCAAAACAGTTGCCCAACCAGTTCTTACGACGAATCCGAAGCAAGCACGCGGTCCTTCATTGTAATCATCTTGCTCTGCTGGATTTCCTTGGCAAACATCTGAAAGACACACGATGGAGCTGCAATCCCTCCCCCCACGACCCTCCCCCTGCGAAACTGTCGTTTGGAATTGGAACAATCCCTTCCTCCCTGTAAAGAAGTACCCTAGCAAAGGACAAACAGTGGCCGCTTTCAGTCCAAGGCTCCGAAGGGCCCCAGGTCAAAGGATCGACCAGCGATGGCCCACAGGACCGCCACCTGGGGCTCCCAGTGCTGAGCTTCTGCAGGAAGGCCTGATGATTTGGTCAAGAGGATTCCACTGATTCAACCAACCCGAAATATTGGAATCATATTGGAATATCATGCGGATATCTAAGGAATATCATCGGTACCAAGACTGGATGTAAGGTTTACTAATATAACCAAAGGTGACTCCACCAAGACAAACGGTTTATTCAGGTTTGAGTCACCACCAACCACCAATAACACGGGCTTATTAACCAGCCACCATTGGGAAGGCCACCTTTGGGGGATGGACTACTGCAGGCCCTGACTTGGACAGCCGTGTTCACTCCAAACTGGAGCCTTTGCAAAGGAGACCAAAATGTTGCGACCTCAATTGTCGTGGCTCACATGAGGGATGGAACTATAGAACCATTTTCGCAACACCTCCTAGCCGTTTTTCCAAAGCAACCGAAGCAACCATCCCGCCAACCGGGCAAAATCAACAGCATCAACCCCCCGTCTACCACCACGCAGCTGCTCAAGCCTCTGGTGGGACGTCGCTGAATGCCCATCCGTTCAATCCAACGAGTGGCCACATCATACCTGAGGCTGGTGGCGTTGGCTAGCCGCTGTAGTGATGCCGATAGCTATGGACAGAGGTTATGGAATTGAGTTGAACATGAGTTCGAGTTTCTCAAGTAAGATCTCCTGCATTTACACCACAATGGTCTCTACTGCAACGACCAGCTTAGATCCACTTAGTGGGTGGCGGGAATCCAAGAAAATCGCCGAACTCTTGGTGTAAACAGGCCATCTCTCGTTCTCTCTCTCTCTTTTCTCCCTCAATGCCCCCGAGTATCCAGAATTCCTAAATTTGGTTGGTGGTTTAGAGATCGCCATCTTACCCTGCAGTTGATACCGCCATCATCCATGCATCATCATTACCTGAGAAAAATACACCAATCATTGCTGCGGTAAAAGACACCCCCACCATCCCTCCATACACTGGGGGTATCGTTGGATAATATTGATGAAGTTAAACATTCCAAACTATAAGCAATTAAAAACATGATTCCACCATATATGATATATGTCCTCCATGTTTGGTGACATTCACCGGCCAAGGTGCCACCTTTGCAGCTCCCGATGTTCCTCTCCCAGGCAGCCGCAGCGCTGGCACACAGCGGGAGGCTCCGCCACGCCGGCGGAGGGACGGGCACGTTCAAAGGTCAAAGGCCTCGTAAATGCCGCTGGACGTGGCATGGAAACATGTGAAAAAAACTAGTGGTTTCTGGATCTGGGGGTCTTGTGCCATTGGTGGAATTCTGGTTGTTTCACTGGCTTTCCCTTGAAAGCATGCGGATGCTGCCATCATACCCTTCAACTGGCAGACCTTAGGGCATCGGATCAACAACCAAATGCTGTTTTGGGTAAGTCCTTGTGATTTTACCATATCTTTCATTTTATCATACTAATTTCCTAGATAATGTATGGCCTCGACCCCGACAATGAAACCCAATGAAAACAACCTTCAGCCAGGGCAGCTTGACGACTGCCAAAAGAAATTTTCAATGCGTGCATCCAAGGACCCCTTGGTGATTTTGCAGGAATGAAGGGCCAACCCTAGGCATCCTGCTGTTGATTGGCTTTTTGCAACCTTCAGAACATTTCAGAACTCGAAAATTAAATGAAGTAAGTGAGTTCAGGACTTTCACGACTCTAGCATTTTCAGTGAGGGCATGACCCATGTAATAGGTGCTACGGGCCCTGGCGTGATCCTACGCCATTTACTAGAACTTGCGCCAGCCGCATGGCACACCGCTTACGCCAGACATCAATAATCTTCCGCCAGGTGGAAATCCTATTGGCACACCGACGGTCAAAGTGGACTA
>Ga0126342_10015236_pt1 | contig 13491 bp, 19 predicted proteins | sample Cyp1metagenome_FD_92528 | JGI IMG/M metagenome (GOLD analysis project Ga0126342, IMG submission 92528) | Coral microbial communities from Lord Howe Island, Old Settlement Bay, Australia - Cyphastrea 1 metagenome | ecosystem: Host-associated > Invertebrates > Cnidaria > Coral ...
CAGATGTGAGGGTGTGAAGATGTAGATCAGCAGATGTGAGGGTGTGAAGATGTAGATCAGCAGATGTGAAGGTGTGAAGATGTAGATCAGCAGATGTGAAGGTGTGAGGATGTAGATCAGCAGATGTGAAGGTGTGAAGATGTATTACAACGGCTGCTTTTTTACGAAGAACCCTTCGCAGGCGCTCTCGGGAAAAAACATGTACAGTATACCCTTGCCCTTGAAAAAATAGATGTTCCTTGTGTTGACTGGGCCTCACACACGGATACAGCACCACCTAGCACCACCTAGCACCACCTAGCACCACCTAGCACCGCCAGCACCAGAAAGGCAACCTTCAAAGGTCTTCAGACGATTTTTGTCAGATCTCTCTACCACAACCTGCACAACCGTTGTCACAACCTGCAACATGAGGACCACAAGAACCGACTTCCAACCTGCGTGAGCATAGTAGAAGGTGAGAAATTCCGGCAAGTCCAACTCATGGCCCAGCCGCAGCACTTGTCGTGTCAACAACTGCTCCCCCGTTCCCGCCGACAGCTTCGAGAAAAACGTCAGGATGGTGTTGAAGCCCAAATCCCTGCAGCTTTCAGTGGATTCCACTGATGGAGTAAACATGTTTTTTTGTTTGTGACTTTTCCCTATTGTGCTTTTTCATGCAACACTGTCTGGTTGGGTGAAGATAGCATTTGTCATCACTTACCCATTGGTTACATCCTTATCCCTCTATTGATCAACCAGTGGGAAAATGGCATCTGTGGCTAACCCACCTTCCCTTGGCCACGTGCAAATACTCGCGATGCACGATGTTCCGCCCATTGCCACGCAGGGTGAAATCCATCCCTGCGAAGATGTCCTGTATCGTGGGTCGAACATACCCAAATTCAAAATAGAGGACCTGTCAAAATTCTCCCCTATTCTTTAAATATGCATCCCTCTCCCTCTCCATCGCCTTCTCGAAGAGTTCGGCTGAAAATATGAAAATATGCATCATTTCATCCGTTTTCTGATCTTGTCATAGCCCTGAGTCGCCCGTCCTCCGATAGGTTCACCGTTTTCGTTGCCTTGGAGACGCCACCTTGTTGAATCATAAACTCCTGCAGCTGGAATCAGCTGGAAGCATCCCAAACATACTGCTCAAATTGTGAGAAGAATCATCGAATCATCGCCAATCCCAGAAATGATTGGTGTAAGGAAATCTGACCAGAAATCAAAAAATCTGATTGTTCATATAAAGTGTATTGGTAAAGAAAATCAAAGCCGGATGAAAACTCACGGCTCGCTTTCTTGAAGATGTTCACTCCGGTCAACCCAGTCTTGGCTGGAACTATGGGGCCTTCCATGGCCACGGAACTATGGGGTCTTCTGCGTCTAAGGAACCACAGTAAGCAGCTTCAGCTAAGGGCATCTTGATGGCCGTTTCGTTGTTTTGGCTCCCCTTCCCAGGGTACCAGTCCTTGTTCATCATGTCTGGATGCCCATAATGCATGCGTCCCCCCAAGAAGGAGTAGCAGCGCTGCAACACAGTTCCAAAGGCCGTTTCAGCTCCAGCCGCGAAGTCACCCAGGGATCCGATGTCACTGGTAATGTGTTCCGCGAAGCCGACCTTGGGGTCCGGTTCCAAGGTGGGAACCGAGGATTTCTACCTGGCTATTAAGCAACCTGTTCACACAGGGATCCGAGGAAATCACAGCCAGGAACCAAATATCATCTTCGGGAAAGGCCCAGGGACAATGCGAGGGTTCAATCCAGGTCCCTCTTGACGAAACTCTCCAAGGGCACAGGGTAACAAGAGCATCTGCTCAAAGTAGCCTCCTTGATTTGCGTCAATGCACTGAATAATGGAGCCGCGGCTGAAGATGATGGCATGGTTCCTGGTGATGTCATCCCGTAAAACCCCCCAAAACTAACTCATTATCGTGTTAAAAGTTAAAAAGTGTCAAAAAAAGGAAGAGATGAGGTGTAAAAACCACCAACCAATACCAGCTTCTGATTGTCTCCCTTGCCATCACCGAGGATGGGAAATCCGGGGAGCTCCACCGTCAAGCGCGGCTTCCTCCGCAGGCCCTCCCTCGCACAGCCGGGGTCGATGAGGCAGCTGAAATAGCGCCGCTCTTGGGCGGCATGGATGCCATCCGCATTGGCGTTCTCACCCTGGGATGCCAAAAAGGATGCGGATGGTGGGCTGAAGCTAAGAGATTCGGAGATTCATGGTTTAATGATAGCAACACATGTGAAAATGATGAAAGAATTATGATCTGTACATAGTGACTATTGAATTGTATTGAAATTACAGTAATGCGTCAGGGCTAGTCATAATAATGTGAAAGGATCAGACTGATAATGAAGGGCGCGTCTTTGGGTCAGGGGATTGGATGACTTCCCAGCCTTTTCTTTGAAATCAATGAAGGCAATCTGGAAACTCTGCCATGGGGTCTGACCCGCTCGGTCGGGCCGTTGGAAGCGCTCTAAAAGCTTTTCAGTGTGGCGGTACTGATCATCATCGAAGAAAGCATACATTTGCATGGAAACCATGCAGGTAAAGACCTCATAGGAATCCCATAGGAGCAGCGAACGTTGATTCTCCCTCTCCACCATCTGGTTGAAGCAGTCCAGTGCAGGCTGGTACAGCATCAACCCCTCCACAGTGCGCCAGAGAGTCTGACTCCTCATCGAGGCCCACATGCAGATCTCCTCCCAATGATTATCTTGGTACTGATCCCAACGGCTCCCGGCTCTCGGCCAACGTTCATGAAGCCGGGTCATCCGAGAGGTGAAGGCTGTGAAGTCTCCATGGTACCTGTGCGCTTAGCTCGAAGGGACTCTATAGGTGGTATATGGTGGTATGCGTCCAACCGATTCTGTCCTGAAATTGGCCATGGCGGCCATGTTTATTGATACCTCGTCCCCTCTCCAGAACCTCCGTGAAAAATATGTTGCAGCACTGGGGTCCCTGCAGCAGGTACTCATGGCACAACTGTCTTGCCAAAAAAAATCCCGGGCCTGACACCCCTAAAATCCCTAAAACATCCTAAAACAGAACTCCCAGGTGGCCTATTTTCCAGCCAGGCGATCAAGGGCACTTCCTCTCCCGCATTGGCCACCGCAATCTCAAGATCCCTTCGCCGCAGCAGGATCTGCTCACCATAGTGTGGAATCAGCACTGTCAGCCCCGGCACGTAGGGCGTCAAGAAAGGCCGCGGAAGGTCCTCGGAGGCCAGGTTCCGTGCGAAGGCGTTCAGGCGCCACTGGACCTGGAAGGCAAGGCTGAAAGGTGGTTGTGGTGACTTTATTGACTTTGTAGGGTTGGTTTTATGGGAAAGTTGCGGACAGTTGTCGGGATATATCATTGATGCTGACCATATTTTGAACACCAAGTTTGGGAGCGCTGAGTCTCCAAACTGGCGGGGAGAGGTGGGATGAAATGACCAATGTTGATTTCCTGTAAATCAAGCATCTTCGGAGTTTCTCCCTTTCGTACGACAATTCTTGGACACTCATCATCATAACCCCTCAAGGCCAGCCTCCACATTCCAAGGCCACGTCTCATCGGGCAAAATGCCCAAGTCTCTTCTCATGCTTCGTTGCACGCAGGAACTATGAGTAAAGATGGCTGGTGGAAGAAACCTCCGCAGGAGGAACTCGGAGGAACCCGAACTCTTGTCACAAACAAAAATTCGCTCCAGCATCTTGCTAGAACAAGAACATTAATTAATGACCCAAAGCTCCTTCTCCCTTTCTCAGTGAACCTGGGATAGATATATATATTATATATATATGTGTGTGTGTTGCGTGTATACATATAATATACATATATATATATATATATACATATGATTACAATATATATATATAGCATATATATGTATAGCATATGTATGTATAGCATATATATATATAGCATATATATATAGCAAATATATATATATATATTACACATATGCACATAATTATAGACCATTATACAGTCATATACTTATGCACTCTATGTATTTGCGGATGTGATACCATGTGTGTATTGTCTCAGCTAAAATCACCTTTTTGGGGGGCATCTCAAGTTAGCGATGTTGATCAAATCCCTTCCTTTTCGACCCGACATCAGCAGCATGCTCCACTGCATCACAAAACCGGCCTGCTCTTCGCTTCAATGGGTTCGTGGCATAACATTTCCATGGACACTCGATTTCGCGCATCCGGGCTGAATTTCATCTGCCCAATGATGAAATCGTCTAATTTGTCCTCGCAATGCATGAAGTCAACGATTCCTTAGCAGTGCTCCAGTACATTTTCGCACCAAGAACACCACTAGCTGGCCTAATCTTATATTACAAATGGATTGTTTGAGCGATCCGAAAGAGAAAAAAGAAACGTAGATGACCATGTAAATGCCCCAAAAGTATCCAAAAGTGCGAAAATAGATCAAGAACAGTAGTGCAAATCGTCGAACCATGTCGAACCTATGTTACAAATAGGATGGAAAAAAAAAAAAAAACATCACAAGAAACTTCAAGAAACCAAAACCCAGGCAGCCAAGGGTCGGTCCCACAAATCCGGAAACCACTTGACCCACCACTGTCTCCGAGCTGAAGGCACTGGCACTGGGCCCTGCGCCTGCGACGCAAAGTTCTGGTTCCCCCGCGGAGCTGCGAGGATCACCCGCTCCGCGAAGCGCTGGGGCACGCCACAAATGGCGTCCTCGGAGACCTTGGACGTGTCAATGGGACGGAACTGGACCGGGGGGTAGATTTTGGGACATCCATCCCCACTTTAAGCAGTTTAAAGGGAGTTGATCACACTGCACCAAGCAGAAATGTCAGGGATGGGATCGTTTCAACATATGGAATCCCAAAATCCCATGGTATTAAAATGGCTGTGAAACAAGCTATTCCAACAAACTTTAAATGCAAATCGAATGACCAGCGTATAGAGGCGCCAACCCCGCTGATACACGGAGAGAACGAAGCCCAGCAAACCACAGCCTAGGACGAACCAGTACTGCGTGTCCGCAACGTAGCAAATGAAACCAGTGCCCCAAATTGCCAGCCACTCCACCATGTCCTGCCAGTAGTCCCAAGATGTGTTAAAATTGTTCCGTTTCCTGTTTCGATCTTAACCTCCATCCCAGCCACCTCCAAATCTGCCATGGCACAATACGAAATGGATGTTCCCGCCCCAAATCTATGGAAACTGATATTTTTTGATACTTTGTTTAAACTGTTTTTTTGGGTATGTTCCATCCATCCCCAGATGGGTTCTGAAAATACGGTATCCCAAAATCTCCTGGTTTTAATCCATCCTCAGATCCCGTCCCAGCCGCCCAGCCGCCCAGCCGCCCAGCCGCCCAGCCTTGTCCCAGTTGGGCCCGAAGGCCACCTGCGGCAGCTCGTTCAACGCCTCCCGACCCGGCTGACTGGTCCTCAGGTCTGTGATGGCCTGCTGGGTGGCCGCGATGCTGCCTCAGGGGCAGAGCAACCTCACGCGTTTTCATAACCCGATGAAGTTTATGTATGTTTATGTCACATCATGTCCTCAAAAAATTATGCAATCATGTATAATATATATATATATATATATTATATATATACAGTACAGCCCACATCTCTCCATGTGTGTGTGTCAATGATATTTTTGCCCCAAATATTAATTATCAAATGTTAATCAGTTAATCTTGACATTGCTTCCCAACTTCTACCAGCCACATATTGCTCCCTTCGACACCGCGCCTAGGCCCACCAGCCACTTCACAGCCAGCACGGTGACCCAAAAGAGCCAGCGCAGCAGCTTGGCCGTCCAGGAGGAGCCCGTGGCGTGGCGCAGCTTGTCGCCGTTCTCGCAGGGCTGCAGCAGGATCACCAGGGCCCCCAGGCAGCAAACGAAGGCGTGGATCCACAGCGCCGCGGAAAGCTCGGGGGAATCCACCGCATCCAGGTAGCGCACCAAAAGGAAGGTAACCACCGGAATGCAGCCACAAAGCACCTGCTGAAATGATGTAAACTTAATGGAATATGTGTATGTATACATAAATATATTATATATATATATATATATGTGTGTGTGTATATCTGAATTCAGGTTGTGACATGGAATCGATTGTCTTCTATATGCTGATGTTCAGCTACGCTTTGTTGGTCAATTTCATCAATTTTTTTTGCGTATCTGCAAATTCATATGAACACCGCGCCTGAAGGATGAAGAGTATCACTCCCAAGGCTCTGCCACGGCGCAACGCAATGCCAGTGGTGAACCAAGTTCCCAATTTCCAGAGGAACAGGTGCGCAGGCACCAGCAGCCCCACAAAGCTAAGGCACACCAAGGGCGAGTTGCCGCCCAAGAACACGGACCAGCCTCAAAGGAATGCAGCTCTCATGGAGAGGTCAGGGGAGCCTAAGGCATCCTAAGGCCTAAAATCATCTAAAATCATGGTCGTCAAATTCTTCAATATAGGAAAGCCTTGATGACACTGGAAATTCACCTCGAGATCATCCAAGGCTTTCCCGTTTTTCCTGGCGCCTGAAGCGTTGCTTTGAAAGCTGCGGGAAGAAACCCAGAACATCGACAGGAAGAAGAGCAAGCTGTGCAAAAACCAAATTCGATGCGTTCCTGCCAAGGCAAACACTCATCCCCGGCCCAGCTGGTTGACATGGTTGGGGATAAAAATCAGTTTAGGAAATCGGAAGGCACTGGGTCAAGTACCTGCTGCCCTTTCAGCCCTTTCATCTTTCCCTTGCAACCAACTTGGCTGAATTCCATGACACTCCGATAATTTGATGCCACTCGAAAACTGGAGTCTCGCCAAACTTTGGCCCGCTCAGCTCCTGCCCACACACCCCACCAGGAGTGCAGCTCGCGATGGGTCTTGGCATCTTTCAATATCTTCCTCCATGGTAATTGCCTCAAGAAATAGTAGCGTCGAGTCCTCGACTGTCGCATCAGCGCAGCGACCTTTCCAAGCAATCTGGGGATGTCCTGCAATTGAACTGCGGGATGTGATATGAGTCAAATTCCTTCTCTATTGCGACATCTTTGGCAAACCTGAGTTTTTCCCATATATTCCGTACGAACCGGAACAGTGACACCTAACATCATCTAACAATCTTACTGCGTCCTGAAAGAGCTCGTTCCAGTCATCATAATTTGCGGAGTCAGGGGGCAAATAGCGATCATAGGTGGGACGTATTTTTTTGTCATCTTTGCCATCAGGTTTCACCTTGACAGCCACATAGTGTTCATCAAAGATCACCCGGTAGATGGGTCGCACAATGTCCACCAAGAAGGCATGGCTGCTGCCATGAAGGCTTCCTGAAGCCCTGAGGGCCGAGACAACCGCACCAGCTTGGAAGTGGCAGGAACTGTCAGCTTCCAACATCACATGGTAGATGAAGTACAACATCTCTGGCATGTTACGCAGGTTCCCAGCTTCCCCCCAGATCAGCAGAAATAGAACCAGCTCCTCCAGTTCTCTGAAGGCGGCTGGGTACCTGGCCCCTGCATCTTTGATGCTACACCACTGATGCCGCTGGCTAGCACCCAGCTCTGCCTCCTGACTGACACTCAAAAACTGCTGCTGCCAGGGGAGACAACTGGCAAGGATGTCATCGTGAAGCCTTGGCCAAACGTGCCATCGTGTGAGTTGCCATGAGTCAAGACTTACTATAATTGACTGTGCAGGGCTCCTCTAAACATATAAAGTAGAGGGGATGCACACACACACACAGATAAATAATATGTGTATATGTATATATAATATATATATATATATCTCTCTCTCTCTGTGTCATTGTATGTCATTGTATATCATATATCTATCTGTGTATGTGCATGCACTGTTCTGGCTTTCTTGGGACCTGTGCTGTAGAAATCACGCGGCTCACACTCGGGTAAACAAACTGCACTGGCTACACAATGACGGGCAAATCATCTCATTTTTGCCTGGCGGGTAGGACAGAAAATTGTAAGATGCCCAGCTTGGACCCAACCAAGTAACCAAGTCAATGTGAAGGCTCTGATCTCATTGGTGCACATTTAGTGCTTTCTGGAGGGTTCTGGCACTGCAAAAGCATTTCCCCCATTCCTTTCATACCTCAAACATCAGTCATTTGACTCGGTTGCCTTGATTTTTGGTTTCTTGACCTGCACAAAGCCAGCCAAAGTCATCATAATTTATGCTGAGAAACTCTTTTAGGGCATGTGCCAGAAGCGCAGTTTCTTCGCAAATCTGTGGTTGCCTTCGCTTCTCCCGGTCACACACAACTGACACATGGGAGCGCAAGAGCGAAATGAAGTGTTCATATTGGTTCTTCACCGAGTCCTTCTGAAAATCAAAGGCCACCTGCATGGCCGCGAAGCAATGTGCTGAATGCGCCTTCCACTCCTTTGCCTGTTTCAAATTGCGCAGGGAAGACCTTTCCCAAGTTGCTTCTAGCTCCTGGGCCAACTCAGAGACTTGGGGGGCGGCTTTGGCTCGATAGACCTCCTGCGCCTCATCCTCTTCAACTGGGGCTGAAGCCTTCGCCAGCATCAGACTCGGTGCAAAGAAGGAGGCCCCACACTTGGGCAGCCCCGCTGCCAGCAATGCTAGCAGCAGTGCCAGTACCAGCGCTGATGCATGGCCCAGCTTGGAGTCGGTGGGATTGGTGCAGTAGGGGGGGCCCGGCACGTTGCAGCATTCACGCTGCTGCATTAAGACATCCCCCCAAGCGCAGCAGGCGCTTTGTGCGGCGGCCTTGAGGTCCGTCTCCTTCTTTGCTTGGTCGCACATGGCAGTGGCGGCTTGGAGCCGTTCCTTCCAATCCTCAGGGGTGGGTGGAAATCAGCACATAAAAATCACCTGATTCCATCCCCGTGTAGCAATCATTTACTTTCAGTAGGTTGGGGCAACCCGGATCCTGGTTCACATTCTGACCGTAGTTGGCCGCCAGCGTGGCATAATCAACGCCTGCCTGGTGGATTCGAAGGCAATTCCATTGAGAGAGTTGAAGCAGCTCCCCATCACTGGCGGAACTGGAGGGCTGGCAGCTGCAAGTGGGATCCACAACCTTTGGCAGCTCAACCCATCCATCGCCACCAATGCCACCGAGCTCATCTTGAGGAATGCCTTGATGTCCAGCAACATGCCATAGGAATGCGCACCACAAAGGCCAAAGCCACATGGCAACAGCTTCTATCACTGAGACAAACCTTGAAACGAAATACAAAACAGAGGGAGCAGGCAATGCAGGTTAGGACTTTGGACCCCGGTCATGTCTGCAGTTGATGCTGCAGGGAATAATCATCCACTGCCTGAAGCAAACCCAAATCCACTCCTCCACTCCTGCACCTGTAGCCAGATCCAACCTAGTTATACCTAGTTGCTGATGGAGGCTGCTCCACCTTTCTGTTGACACAACTGGTATGCTATGCCTCTCCGCTCGCCTCTAGAGTTCAACCCTCGCCTGAGGTTCCCCCATCCCTGACCTCTGTCCCGCCTCTCTTTCCATTAAGGTCAGGATCTTTTCGATCTCCTCCGTGCCACCCACCTGGCAGGGCTAAATCCAACAGCCAGCTGTTTTGCTCATGTTTGAAATCCTAGTTTCATGGGACAGTTTGGCAGCAATGGCTTTCCTAGACATTTGCCAACATCGGTGGATCAAAAAAAATTAAAGTTGATTGGGAATCGTCATCCCCAAATATTGATAAACCTGGCAGATTTGAAAGTACAGTATTCGAAACCAAGCTTGTATCCCTATATATGTGTTACTTATCTTCCCATTGTTGGTACGGCTCACTGTTCGTTGATTAAATTATATATTCAATGTTTGGGTGTTTTTGGGTGTTCGCCACTGACTCCCAAGGGAACAAAAATGTGCGACAAAGGAAACAAACCATTAAAGGAGCCTTAGAGGAGATCGAAAGGTGCCTCGCAATTATTTTGGTGATATACTGACTTCCAACAATGTTGAAACAGCCGGAAGAACCACGTGAAATAAAGGTCGTCTAAATACACTACTACCCAAAAAATGATATATATATATATATATACCTAGCGCTGGTATATAAGAATAATATAAACCACCAAACATAGTCACCTTGAAATCACTCACAAACTATTGAAACTCACCATCCCAAACATCCCAAACATCCCAACCATTCCCCATCCCATCCGCACCTTCTCCAGCAACGGTGTTCCCTCCACCATGGGCCGCCGGAAGGGGCAGCCTCGGCCGTTGGAGGCGGTGGCGCCGCTCACCGGGCAGGCCGCACGCGAGTCGATCACCACGTTGGGCCGCAGCGCCTCCAGCTGCGCCGGGGCCAAGTCAGCCGCCTGGGGCCATGGATGGAGTCTGGTGGCGGTTGGGAACCCAAAAGAATGTGGGGAATGTGAAATGCGATGAAATACAAGACAGATGAGATATGATGAAAACAGTTCTTGGTGTGACATACATTGACATACCATGCTTTTTTTGTGTGAGACAATGGCATGATGCTTTTGAATATCACTATGCCTGGCAGCCTGGAAAAAAGCATTGACAGATTCAAGGTTCATACAAAATGTATGAGGTCACGCCGCTTGTCCCATGGCTGGTGCGGCAAGGGCTGTCCAAAGGACACCATTACGCATGGCAAGTCAGCAAGCTGCCATGTATTACAAATCGTCCCATGTCGGCTGACATCTTGATGAAGCTTGACATGCATATCTCCACTATTTGATCAATATGAACATACGATGTTCATATGTACTCATATGTGAACTTGTCCTCCACGTCCATGAGTTCCCAGTCTCCAAATGTGCAAGTCATTCCCTGCGGACTCCAGCCTCAGGATCCTCTCCGGCTAGTGCCCTTCGCACATGATCCAGGAAGACATCAAAATGGTAGTCCGAGATGCGAAAATGCTGATGTTGCTGCTTCAGGCTCGATGTTGGAGAGATGGTGGACTTCTCCGACCTCTCCGACGCCGGCGTCGAAGGCGGGTTTGCCCCGGCCCCGGCGTGCGCCGAGACGGTTGGCAAGTTGCCAGCAAGGGCGCAGCCCAAATATCTGGCTTTTCGGTCCTCAATGACAGCAGGCGGTTGGGCAAGAAGTGCTTTTTGAGGTCTGTTTTGAGACCCTTATCGTTCACATCGGGGGTTAGCACCTACTCTTACAGCATCAGCCAGCCCACTGAGCGCACAGGTCCTTACAGGCAGGGTCGCTGTTCTTGAAGAACACTGCCACCCGGGGGTCTAAAACAATGGCGTTGAACAGCTGCACAGCACAGCGTTGCATTGCGGACACCACGCGGCCCTTGCGCGCTTGCCGGGCTACCCGCTGCTTGCTGGAGTCGCTGGAATTCAGCATCCCCTCCACCGCTTGCAGCCTGCCAAGAGCTGTGCATGGTCAGTACTACTTTGGGATATTTTTGGGCCGCCTTGGATCTCCACCATCAGCATCCTAATCCAATGTCGGGCCTACAGTAATTGCTCTAACAGCTAACAGTGATCAGGTTAACTTAGCCCGACTTTATGTTCCTTCTTGCAACTAATTCTTTTGGGAGAACATGGACCCAGCCTAGAACTTCGCAAAGTGCTTCCACAAAGAACCTCTGTTCGGAATCCCTCCAAAGATCGGATGTTGCTGTTGGCAACGGCCGCAGGGTGTACTGGCCAGGGGAACATGGCGCGTAAAACCTTGTCGATGTGGGCGATGAAGGCACTGTACCTAGCGCCCAAGATGTTTCGACAGTAGGGGGTGGGATTTCGTGCCTTATCCATGCAGTGCGTCTCAACCATCCGTGATCTGATCAGTGGAACGCACTGCAATATCCAAGAATGTCCAGTGCCAGACGGAAATGGTTTGAAAATGGTTTCCCTGGTAAATTTAGAAATTCGACCATTTGGGCGGCTTTCTGTCGCTTTGGGAAAATTGTGTGAGCCAAAATAAAACAACGAAACCTCTGCGACCCCGAACACCCAGCTCCTGGCATCGGTGAGGTAGAGGTCTTGATGCGCTGTCCTGCGTCCGTCTCTTGAGAAGCCTTTGGATTGCGAGGTGAATGAAAGAATTAGATAGAATTAGCACATTTGGATACATTTGGCACCAGTGGTTTTGACCCGCTTTTGCCATATGTCCCCAACGGCACATCTTCGGCCGGCTTGCGGCCAGTCAAATGCCATGGTCGACCAGGGGACACCATCTGAAATATCCTGAAATGCATCGAAATACCATGAAATATCCTCAAATCACCTCAACACTGACATGAAGATCTTCGGAAACCCTTTATATATCATCCTAAATTTTGAACAATTTCCCCGCACTCACCCATCCTGAGTCGGCTGTTCCAGCTTGGCCCTGCAGGTGGCGTGCCACCATTCATCACCAGTCCGAAGATGGATTCCATGCAGTTTTGCATCTTGGGATTATCTGCAAAGAACTGGAGGAAAGGATCCGCCTGCCGAAGGTCAACAACATCAACAACTTCTCTGGGCAAGAGAAAACCCCTTCAACTCGGGGCAGGAATACCAGAAACCCTGTAATTTCAAACCGAACATGACCCCAGCATAGACGAGAGCCTTACAGAGGCTCGTCAGCGTCTTGGTGAACCAGGTGATGTCATGGGCCATTGATGGAGACTGCACCAATTTGGCGTTTCGTGCGCGGTTCAAGACCAGTTCGCCAGAATGCTCCATCAAGACCTGCACGGCGGAGAGATACGCATGGACAACTGGAGAATCATGCTGAGAAGAGGATGATACGTCCTTTTAAAAGGTAAATAGGGGGGGGTCGAAACGGTATGGACTCTTCAGATGCATTCTTGGGATGATTATCTTGAATTGTGGAACAATTGTGAAGTGCCCAGAAGATAACTCACGGCCCCTTGGGACCTGAATGTCTCTGGCATCGGACTCCTCCATTCCTGGCCGAATTGTTGGGTCTGGTACGCACCTGCGATGCCAATCCTGCTGGTATACTGCTTGAGTTGATGTTGATTCTTGGATATTCTTGGTAGGTTACTAGGTGTTCTGAGTCTTGTTGTTTCTGGTGGTAGTCTGCATCTTCAAGTCAAATCATAATCAGCCAACTGGGTCCGTGATTGTCGTTATAAGGAATCATAAACTCTTTCACTCCCTTTCCCCACGTGGCCCCCCACCTATCTCGGCTAAGACCTGCCGGACGTTCTCGCAGAAGAGGGACACGGCCCCAATGTCTTGCTGGAAGAGCGGTGTCTCCCCAGCGAAGACCACCTGCAGTCATCAGGTGCCAAATAGCGAAGTGGGTTTACAACGATATCTATCTATCTATCTATCTATCTATCTATCCATCTATCTATCTACCTAATCTTATCTTATCTTATCTTATCTTATCTATCTATCTATCCATCTATCTATCTATCTATCTATGTATCTATCTATCTATCTATCTGTCTGTCTGTCTATCTATCTATCTATCTATCTATCTGTGTATCTGTCTATCTATTATCCACCTGCCTATCTATTTTCCACCTGTCTATCTGCCTATCTGTCTATCTATCTGTCTA
>Ga0126342_10015237_pt1 | contig 13489 bp, 8 predicted proteins | sample Cyp1metagenome_FD_92528 | JGI IMG/M metagenome (GOLD analysis project Ga0126342, IMG submission 92528) | Coral microbial communities from Lord Howe Island, Old Settlement Bay, Australia - Cyphastrea 1 metagenome | ecosystem: Host-associated > Invertebrates > Cnidaria > Coral ...
ATTAATTAATTAACATGACTTCGATTTGGTTCCCTAATAATAAATACCCCCCTAATACTAAAAACTACCTGCCGTGTTTTGTATTAGGGGGGGGGGTTTAGTATTAGGAGGAAGGGATTATCATGTTTGTACGCTCTGGTTGGTTATACCGTTATACCCCATCCAAAAAAGCAACTCCATTATCCCCATGGGAATCCTGTAAGTTGAAACCCCCGGTACCCCGGTACCAAAGGGACAGGGAAGCTCACAAGCGCAATGACCTTCAGGCATGACGTAACTCTGGTTTCTCTGCGTTTCTCTTTCTGGAAAAACAGGAAGCAGCAAATAAAACAACAAATCATTCGGTGACGGGTCAATACTCATGGAATCCCCCCCCGCCTAAGAATGGCATTTATAGATATTGAGCCATAGCCATATTCACCAATCAGTAATCATTTTGATGAAGTTGTTCTTTACTAAGTTCTTCAAATACCTTAAAAATGGGGCCTCCACTAAATCCCGTTATGGAAATGTGCTTAAGCTTACTGCCATCAATGTAGACGGTCTGTCTGAAAAGGGGTGAAGTTCCTGTTATCAGATAGCTGAGTTGGTTTATAAAACTACAAGGAATCGTGGGAAAATCAACTGATTACCCTCTGGTAATTTAACATGGTAATGACTAACATAGCTATTGAACATGGCCCAGTCGAAATAGTTGATTTTCCCATTAAAAATGGTGGATCTTTCCATAGCTTTTTGTATGTTTACCAGAGGGTAACCATCACATTTATATAAGGGTCTTCCCATAATTCTTACGGATACTTCAAGGGGCGGCCCAAATCTTACCACTGCGCGGTAGCGAAGCTTGCCCTGGCCGTTGATCTGTGGTTTGGAAATGAGGCAAATATGGTGGATTTAAACGTAAAAAATCCACAAACTTCAGGGATTGAACCGACATGTCCAAGTCCAATGTGACATTCAATGGATTAGCTTTGTTGAGATAATCTAGCAGTATATATATATATGTATAATATATATATATATCTGTCCCCATCAAACATAGGGGGGTTCCTGCAGAGGTTCCCAAACATCAAGTCTGAAAATCTAATACAGTACTAGTATTGAATCGGGAAATGTTGGTCGTGGATGCTATATGTTTTTTTTTTTTAAGTAATATCCATATCCAACCCATATGTAAAACCATTTTGGGATACTTGCACCCAAAAAAAACAAATCAATTGGCCAGAAAGATTCATCACCACCATTTCATCGGGCTACTGGTACTTTTTGTGGACCTTGGACATGACCATTTCATGAATGGTGGGAGACTTTCCTGGCATCGATAGGGACCACCAAACCAAGATAAACCAAGCGCCGGCGCATAGTGACCTAAACGCCGATGTGCCATGTCTTACCCTCTGGTAAATCTTTACATAACGAACTGGAAAGTCCACCCTTTTTAATGGGTAAATCAACGAACTACGTAACTACATGGGCCATTTTCAATAGCGGGGCCTGTTAGTTTACCGGAGGGTACCCTGTAGATCCCTCAATCCCTCGTGGCGTCGGAAATGTGACACACTGTGGTTGTGAAATCCGGCAGTTGGTAACTATGAAACAAACATCCCCAAGGGGCCACCGCTTCCAGCACCTTGGTCCCCCCAAAATCTGTTTAAAAATCATTAAAAATCTGGGTTTGGGATGGCTTTGATCGGAAATCCCTGGTCAAATCCCAGGTCGGCGGTGAAAATGGTTGTTGATTTATATTACCCTCGTCAAATTATTTTTGATATATCTACTATAAACCCAACAGGTTTGGGCGTTCACAACCTTGTAGGTTGATATTGTCCATCAGCATCATCCTATTAACATGGCAATTTCCAATGTCATATCCCATTAAATCCCATTGAATACCCATTGAATGCCAATTAAATACCATTGAATACCGATTCAATACCGACTAAATCCCATCTAAAAAACGTGAAATAACCATTAAATCCTACTAAATAGGAATGAACTCCCATTAAATAACAATGAAATGATCCAACTGTTTACTATGACACAACTTGTTTTGCCCACCTGTCGCAGGTGGCTTTCAATGCCCGGCACGCCCGAGAGGGACCTTGCAGCAGGAGCTCCAGGAGCTCAGGGAGCTCGGCTCAGAGCAACGCATTTAACCAAGTTTTGACCACAGCACATGTATGGTGTATTACATTACATAGTTTATACAATGTGAGGCCCCCCAGTGATGTTTGTTGGTTTGTAAGCCCCAGTAACTAGTTCGTTATAAGTACCATAAACCATAGTTATTGGAGTTATAAATCAACTTAGCTATCTTGGGGGCCTCACATTGTAAGAATGATATATGAATACATTGTATTTTTTTGATATGATGTAATGTATCATATTACATTACATATTAAGATTGTATCAATATTGTAGAGTTTATATTAATATTACAATGATGTATTCATATAAGTGTTTACATATTCATACAATATATGTGTAATTATACATTTGTAGAAGTGATTACATATATCACAGTGTCTATATATATATACATATAACAAACTGTGCTACATTGCAAATATATATATATATACTTGGTGGCTCATCCCACTTAGTAAGTGGGTTATAACCCCAGTTACAAATGGGATTTTTGTAGGGTTCATCCACATCAATCACTGGGGTTATAACCCACTTACTAAGTGGGATGAGCCACCAAGTATATATATTATATATATATATTATATATATTATATATTATATATATATGTATATTTAATGAAGCCCATTACTTCACTGTATACTTTATTGCCATACTTTTTAAAACGAAACATCCCACGGTCCCACAGTCCAGTGCTTCAGAAACCAAGGAAATCGTCCGGCCATCCGTGTTCGAGTACCCGAGGCTAACTAGTTCTGGATCTTATCATTCGGCAAATCTGAGCTGGTAAGTGGAAAAAAACATGAAATCTGACTGGGGATATTTCATGCATATATATATATACAACTGACTACTTGGGATCCACTCAAAATGTCACAACATGATTGGGGATTCCGAAAATAATCCCATGATGCCATTGGCATCAAATATGAAACTCCCAAGGTGTATAGATTGGAAACCACCAGCCACCAGCCTGGGATCAAGTTTCTCCAGGATGGACGAATCGGGTAGATCAAGAGGTAAAATCAATGAATTCCCACCATGAATCTATAGTACTAGTAGGAGGGAGTAAGCCTGTACGCGGAATCCAAGAAAGAGTTTTAAGATCTCACATATATCTTGGTAAATTACAATATTTCACTAACCTGAAAAGTTCGGCTATGAATGGGGATGATTTCCCTAAAATAAACCATGATTCCAGGCTTCGGGAGAACAGTGAGGTCGTTATAATTTACCCAGATATATAATTCAATGAATTGGTTCAAGGGAAAATCTACAGGAAACCATGGTGTTTACCATCAAATATAGGGGTTTCCGGTAAATTTTCCCGTCATCCAATTCTGTGAATAATTATATATATATATAAATATACCATTGAATTTCCAAGGAATTGACCCATCTATGTCTGACCCGAAGTTTTCCAGCCAACAACATTCATCACGAGTTTTTCAGCTACATGGCCAATGAAGCCACCAATTAACATGGAGGCACCATTGTTCTGACTGAATCAATGTACAGTAGTCAGAACAATGCATACATTTCATCAACTAGCTATGCCCAAGAGTTTGGTTACCATCCTGTGAAATTACTACTCCCCAGTTATTAATCCTGGGTGAGCATTGCCATTGATATTTGAGGTTATTAATCCCCTTCCAGTTGGTTTGCAAGATATTTTGAAGTTTCTTTTGCATCTACATGTAATTGTAATTCATTACAAGTAGTAGGCTCATCTTCCTATTTGCTCCCCGGTGTTGGCTGTATCCCTATACTACGCATGATACCCCCACATACAGAGTCCTTACGCAAGGTTTCCCAATTTATTAGTCGTTTATAAACCCATCTAACTTTAGGTATATCCAACAAAGCAGCCAATTTAACAACCAACTTTGCCAACTATTCCGCCTTGTACACAAGGTTTCCCCAAGTATATATATATATATATGTACATGTATGTATATGTAAATATATATATATATATAAATGTATATGTATATGTATATATATAATTATATATACATATATACGAGCAGTGTTCAAAACCCTCTGTCATCCCTGGTTGATAGGGCACAATCATCCCCAATGTATTGGATAGTATAACCCCCTGTATTGCCAAATAACAAGAAGTTTGGTCACTGCTCGTTTAGGACATCCCTCCATGAAATGCAGAATACAAGCATAGAGGATATGCAAATCCCTGCTGCATAAATGGATTGGACAACTTACCCAAATTTTGAACACTGTAAATATCTACAATATATGTGTATAATTACAATTTATCATTTATATAACAACCTTACTGTGACCAATGGGTTACACAATGGCACATATTACATACAGTATGTATGTATGATATTATATATGTATAATTGTATAGTATAGTAATGATTGATACATATATACTAATAATAAATAACAGTACATATTATAATAATGATTGTAAATAATACATAATCATTATTCATATATATATATTAAATATGTATATTTCTGAAGCATCAGCCCCTGCCTGGGAGATGCGCGACAGCGCCTCAGTCTTACATCATATCTATACGTACATAAAGAATACATATAGACACAGATATTTACATACATGTTTATATATATATGTACATACATATAATATATACATATATACATGTACATACATATATATATATATATATATGTATATATATATATAGAGAGAGCCCTATCTATATATATACATGATTAATCTATGTGTACCTAATTACCTAATTCTATAATATTGTATACATAAATATAAATATAAATATATATATATATATACCAAACATGAAAACATATGATAAGAATTTGACAGTACTTGTTTGCTAACTTCAACAACCTGGCTTAGGATAGGTATTCCTGCAAGCCGTGGGCCCAGTCATTTGGACGGTACAGATTTGAAACATTTTGAAACCGCCCACCATCCATAGTTGAATCATGTTGAATCAACATGGAGGTTCCTAAGTCATAGGTCTACCTCTGAATCATCTGTTTATAGATGGATTTTCCCCACTCTAAACCATCCTTGGGTACCCCCCATTTTCGGAAGCTCCTGCATCTTTTGTCCGATGGAAAAATCCCTCCCTGGAGGCGACAAGTGGTTTTCAAAATTCGATGGTCCTCCATTTTTTCTGTGGGCTTCCGGCCTGGATGTGGGATATACCCAGCTTTTTTTGTACGGAAAAATCTTGTTACTACTATGACTACTATCGGGTAATCGGGTATATCCCAATTTTGGTTGTGTAAAATGTTAAACCAAAACCCCATAGAGTTTTTTGTGGGATCCCACATGTTTGCTCTTGACTATTCAGTTACTAAGCTAGGTCCATGGAAAACACAACAAGCCTAGGAGTGAAATCTTTAGTCCCTATTCTTTTCAGTATTCCCGAAAGATATAGCTGCGTCATATTTCACACACCTGAAATGTTGGCCTATATTGGGACAGTTGCCCCAATCCTTTCACCATCATTGCAGTGAGTTTGGGACACACGATACCAAGCGATTTGCCAGGGGACTTCTTGCACGAAGCCGCATGCTTTTTGGCATCGCCCTGAGGAAGCATCACAAAGAGGGCTTTATGTCAACCCCGAATAAACCCTGATTGATGAGGGATGAGCCCCATGGTTTCCCTCACGATCCGAAAAACCGACATCAAATTACCATGATCAAGGCAAATCCAAATCACTGACATGGCTTTGTCTATTTTTATAGCGTGCCATAGCGTACTATTATCTATTAGTGTACCCCCAGATAGAAATACCAGGTGATCATAACCTATCATAATTTTCCTCATGAAATTGCCATTTGGGGATACGTGTCATGGCTTTCCCAAGTGAACTTGCTGAGCGATCCTCATTAGATCCTACCTTACTATCATCAAACTTACGAAATTCATCAACCAAAATCAACCATCCAAAAGCAACCTTTACTCATCATCAACCTTTACGAAAATCATCAACCAAGATCTGAGCTGTGGTATAATCAACCTTTCCGTATATTGAAACAATCATGGTTTTAAACAGGTCCAGGATTGGCACACCTTTATTTGTTCCGTCGCAGGATTAAATGCGCAACGGAATTGGTACTTCGCAGCCACCATTACCCTCTGGTAAACAGCCACATAACTATGGAACCTCACCATTTTCTAGCTGGGTAAATCAACTATTTCGACTGGGCCATTTTCAATGTCGCAAACTGTTATAGTCGTTACCAGAGTGTAGTACTTTTACCATAACCCATAGGATCCATGTATGCTATATATGGTAACATGGATCCCATCAATATACCCCCAATGTTAGCATATATACCATACATGGATCCTATGGGTAAGGGTTTCCTGTAAAAAATATCACATAAACCAATCCAAATGAAACCAGGCGTTTCTTCGCCGCGCCTTGGGATGGCTTAGGATCCATCGCTCCAGCGCCCGACGCTGGGACTCCGAGAACTGCCGCCTCAGGAAGGGACGACGGCGAGTCGCCGGAAACGAATAGGAAGATGAAGCCATATTGTTGTCATAAGAATAGGAAACTACTTGGTGGCTCATCCCACTTAGTAAGTGGGTCATAACCTCAGTTATAAATGGGATAAGTAGGGTTAATCCACATCAATCACTGGGGTGAACTAACCCACTTACGATTCGTGGGATGAGCCACCAAGTAGTATGAAACTATAGGAAGTTATATTGTTATGTATTGTATGTATTGTTATTATAACTGGAGGTGTCCAAATTGATCATATTGGTATAAATTGGAACTTATATGATCTAAAATGATCACTAATGGTTTGGGAAGGGCTTTGTGTGTGTTTTCCCCCAAATCATCCAAAAATTAGACCATTTTAGTATCGAAACATGTTTGGGAGCTAGATCACGAGTTTCCCATGGCTAGTGCACTCGAGGGTGGCCGTGAAAACTATGTGGGGGGTTTTAAGCATCAAACATGTGGTATCGCTCAAGCCATTGGGTTGTCAACCGACCTAAAAAAAGGTAGGTTTTCTTGAAAGATCTGACACCATCGATGGTGGGGTGAATGGAGATCAACCAGGAGTTATTTACGTCATGGCAATTCTAAGCATCCAGAATGGCGGAAGATTCACTTCGATGCCCATCACTTGCTTCGTATATTCACAGCATTTGTGGCTATAAATTCAGCTGTGAAGCAGAAATCCTCACCAACAATGGTCCGTTGACTCAAGTTCACATAGTCTGTCTCCGCCGTCCCCATGGTCATCTTCCCTCACATTCCCTCACATTCCCATGTTGTTTCCTCCACTATGTCCATTAACATCGACATTATATCCTCATCTGAATATCCCCACTCTATATTCCCAGAATTGTCCCAAATGATTCTCCACTCTTTGTTGGCTAAATGCTGCATATATGGAATATTTGCCAACATTGGGGACATTTCTTGGATTGGCGTTGGTACATATTCCATAGGCATGGAGCATATGGATTGGTCCACACTCTATATTCCCACGATATTTCTCATTTATAAATCATCTATACCCTGCAGTAAACTAACACAGCAATGGAACATACTCATTTATAAATGATTTACTTTATAAAGATTGTGATTTTCGATAGCTATCGTAAATTGCCAAAGGATAAATCCCACATTTATCCCACTATATACATTATATCCAATGATCTTCCCATAAAATCCTATTCACTTCCACTATAGATGCCAGTAATTCCAGTATATTCGCATTCATTCACCGACCCGAGCTTTCCTAAGTCTAGGGGGGGTACCCCGCACCTAATTCTCATCCATTGATTTATATATTTCAGGATGTTCATAAAAATTGTTCCATGAAATCAATCATCCATAACTTATGGATACTTATGGTCCATAGTCCATTTTCATAGGATCTTCCACAAAAAATCGTAGACTGGTTGGTGGTTTCAACCTACCCCTCCGAAAAATATGAGTTCGTCAGTTGGGATTATTGTTCCAAACCACCAAGCAGTCAAAAATCATAAAAAAAATCCATGTGGTTTTGACCCTCTGAACAATATGAAAGTCAGTTGGGATTAGTGTTCCAAACCACCAACCAGCATTTATAGATTGGGATTTTCCCATCAAAAAACCATCCATTTGTTGGGTATCCGGAACCCCCCAGATCATCCCATCCATAACCGCCATCACCCAGCTGCAGCAGCTTCTGCCGCTCGCTGCGGCTGCACTGCTCCAGCAGACGCCAAAGCTCTGCTTGTGGCACGCGGACGCCGCGGACCCCGCGGCCACGGGCACTGCCACGGCGCGCCGGCGCCTGAGGTCGGCCCTGGAATGGAGGTCGGCCCAAGGTGATTTTACCGGCAAAAAATGGTCATTTTTGATGGGACTCAATGGATGAATGGGATTTATATACAGTATATAACTTGATTGAACATTCCCAGGCTTTCTGGTCATCAAAAAGATAGATATTAGTCATACACCATTGCTTATTTTGGTACCTGAAGGTAAAAAAAATGGTTTGTATGGACCTTAATCATTTGTTGGGTGGATATGTCTATGGATGACTGAAAATTAGTGAAAATAAACCAAATTGAAACTGGGGTGGCACATATTGTACTGTCAATATGTCAATGACACATTCTGACCGTGTCATTTCAGGGCATATTTTGGTGGAGATTCACCAGTTTCCTGGGAACTTGGATGAGCCGGAGACTAGTTCAATGGCAACTAAGTATAGCTAAGTTTGTTATACAGCTATGCACCAAGCTCCTAAGGGTTCTGAAGGTGTTTTTCAAGGGATTCTGGATCCTTTAGCCAGGCAGGCTTCCCCATCCCAGCAAGCCTCCTCTCTGGCTGTGTCCTTGGCAGAATCACCTGTGAACAGAATCGCTCGGCAAAACCCCATGGTGATTTACTGAGATGTTTCATGGGATTTCATTAGCTAAGTGGCTTGCGAACCCCAAGAACTCCCAAAAGTCTTGGCTTCATGGGTATAGATATTTGATATATCTATCTATTTAACGGCAACTATAGTTATAATGGTTTATTATAAGTCAACTTGCAACTGGGAGGCACCACCTGTGGGGCTCAGTTGGGTGTCAATTGATTGCGGGATTGGTTGACGGCATTGCGTGACACAGACCGATCTGTAAGACAATCAGCCAATCTATGCATAGAGGGTCTTATGGTAAAATGATGTCACATACCCTCTGGTAATGACTAACATAGCTATTGAAAATGAACATTTATAGTGGATTTTCCCATTGAAAATGATGATTTTCCATAGCTATGTTAGTTTACCAGAGGGTACCTCAAATAGGAATAGGCATGTTGGGTACAGTATCACCAAAATCCAACGTCTTCGACTCCAGGTTGGTCCGCGAGTCCGCCCTTTCCGCCCTTTTTGGTGATCGCGTTCCGATTTTCAAATCGATCCCCTGGTTGACAAGGAAAACCAATGGTTAGGTGATCAGCCGGCTTTTATCGTACATTTTGTCACGTACAATATAAATCCATTTCTTTGTGGTAAACACACACACACACATTTTGTCACTGAAATCCTCATGTCTGTTTGTTAGATCCCGTGTTGTTTGGTTCAATCTGTTCAGTGACAGATTCTAAGGCTCCATCCTTGTTGTTCAAATCTCTGTATTCATTGCATCCATTTTTTCCCCAGGGTTACCTTGACATTGGAACGCATTGTTTCTTACCCAATCGAGAAAGGTTCACCAAGTGTGGTCAATCTTATATACCGTCTCAATGCTGTATCAGAAATAATTTTGTGGTATAAACATGTATTAAACATGTATAAACCATCCAAAATTAGAGTTTTCTTATTGGTTCTTGTTGGGCCCACCATGGCCCACCAGCCGTTGTTCAAATGATGCTGTCTCCGACTCAGTCTCCGACTCTTCATCTGGGTCGATTCTGTGCCTATGCATCAAAGGTCACATCTTTGAGGCCCAGATGATCCAATTTCACCACTCCTCAAGGGTCCAAATTTATCCAATTTCACCAGCATGTATTACTAGCCCAACAAATGGGGATGGGTCAAAACCCTGGCACCTAGTGAGCATCAAAATAGCTGGTAAATGGATGTTCATCCCACTAAAAATGGTATGTATAGGTATTGATCCATACCCAAATGACCCAAACAATCCCAAACATGAAGGACAACCATGATGATGAGATTCGAATTCTGTGGTGATGGTAATAAATATGCCCTTTTTCTGATGATTCCTGTTCATCCCCATTTTCTTTAGCTAAACTCCTGTGGTTCTTTTGGTTTGCCGATGGCCGCATTCTTGTTGCCTATGAACCCACCAATTGTTGGCTGAAGTGGCTGATTCCAGGTTCTTTACCACCAAACTAAGAACGGTGGCTTGCCCAATGACCAGCAAACACTCGCAAATCTAGAATTAGCTCTTCATCTCTCAGCCGTTTTCAGATTGAAGCATGAAAATAGAAAATGCCAGAAGCCACATGAAGGAATTTGGGGTGGCTCAAAGCAGACCATTCAGTGGATCGATAAATAGGGCACATCTGCAGGACATCATAGGTATTTTTTACCATTCGAAATGTTGGTTTCCTGTAAGTGTTCCCTCTTTGCTGTGCAGCTTGGCAAAAGTCGCTTAGGCCTTTTGTGTAAAATGTGGCCCATCAAATGGATTCACCCATGCATATCTAAATAGATGTATATATATATACATATATGGGCCACAGTCAATATTTGGTATATAGCTCCATTAACCTAAATTTTGGCTGTAGCTCATATATATATATATATTATATTTACATAACTTTCAAATTAAAGTGCATTGCTAGTTTTTGAGCCAACTATGTTGGAGTGCTGTCAGGTGTGAAGCATCCAGTAACGGTGAGAATCCCATTCGCACAAGATTCCAATGCCACTCACTTCGTCCTCAATCATGTCATGGGAATGGAAGTCCCCAAATTCTTTGGTTGTTAGACCAGATTAGTTGAGAAGGTAAGAGACAGACATTCAACCGACATTCCTTTTTCTGCCCAATCTATCTATGACATTCTATGACAATGTTATCTGTTGCATTGCAGCCCCTTTATTAGCGGAAAAAACAAAACGTGCAAAACTGTGTTTAAGAAAAAACAACTTTTGGGGCGGTTTAGTCACCATATGTCATAGTAAAATCGCAATTGACAAAGTTGAATCACCATGTGTGATTTCAAGCATGTTTCCTGATCGAATCATTATTTATGTATATATATACACATATATTATGAATGTTAACATCACAGTTTTATACATATGTTACTGTTTGTTACTGTTTAATTGTGAATTCATGGGTCAGGGTCAACCGTCTTCTATTTATATCAGTTTCTCGTAAAATATGGTACCTCAAAAAATATTATGGTTTATCATCACTTTCCCAGGTTAAAATTTGTTATTTGGGGGTACACCCCATTTTCAAACTCATATATTCCCATTAAAAGATCTATGAAAAGTATGAAATGACCATGAAATCAGTGATATGTTCCCATGAAATTACCATGAAATCCCATTAAATCACCATTCTTCATCCTTGTTTCACCGGTCGCTTAAAGAGGGGCACTGGCCTCGCTGGAAGCGCCGCTTCGGCAAGTTCGACATCGACCTAGTTTGATTGGTCTAATGACTCGGATTTATTTCGGCGTACCGCTTTCTTCATTTTTGAGAAGCCTCCATCTGTCAATGAAAAAAACAGATGTTTTTTTTTCAAATCTATAAGTATATATAAATGTTAAAAACGAGCAGAAATTTGGATAGATTTTGTTATGTTTTTCTCAGGTAGATTCTGGGCGAATTAGTTTACGAAATCACATCGCGGCAGCCCGGCATCTGGATCCCTATCCCAAAATGTTTGAAGTCAGCTCGGAAAACTACTTCAATGTTTTGTAGCTTTACTTTCTGTTTCTTGAAAAATGCCTTCAATTAATTCATTAGTATAAGACAGCATTATATTTTTGATTTTTTCTTGTGAATTTTGTTATATTTCCAACATCGAATTCATCCATGTCCTTTTCCTACCAGTTGATGAATAGAGTGTTTAATGATGTTTAATGTGGTAAACCGTTTATGCCACAAACCTACCATGACTGGGGATGGTTTATACCATCCATTTATCGTGATTTTGTTGATGGCTTATTATTGAGTTTAACCGCCCTTCACCAATAGGTGAGGTATGATAAGTGGCATAGATGGCATAGATATCTGTTGCCATAATATTCTGGTAAAGCCAAAATAAACCATCCAGAATTTTGGTTTCTGATTGGGCCAAATCCTGAGATGATGTCTAGTCTGACCCTCAGTCATGGTTGATTACTGGGATGGTGACTATAGCATTGGGTGGATCCCAGATTAATGTGGTACACATTGGGATCCATCCAACAATCAACCTACCATTTTTTGTTCAGGATGGTTTGTGACCAGCATGGTGAAGACTGTAGGTTTATGAAACTCAATCATACCATATATTTATACCATATTGGACAATGATTTCATATGATTTCTGATTTCTGGTAAAATTGGGAGGTGCTTTAGATTTTTGGATCCCAAAAAATCTCACCGTTGGATGGTTGTTGCCAAGACACTCCACAAAGATGAACTCCAGGGATCATCAGAACCCGTTCCCCCCTCCAAACCCTCCTGGTGCGGCCATGGTGAGGTGAGAATATCATCGACGGAAACAGAATTAAGAATAGGTATTAGACAAATCATTTGATCGAGCTGCAGAGATCTCTATGTATGTGTATGTATATATATATTCTATGTATATGACGGTTTGTCAAACACCACTAGATCCACACTAATTATCAACCATTCAAAACTTATGTTAACTATTTTTGGCAAATGGTCATGTGTGTATATATATATACCCTCTGGTAATTTAACATCGCTATTGAAAATGGCCCACTTACAGTTGATTTGCCTACTAAAGATGGTGATTTTCCATAGCTATGTAACAGTTTACCAGAGGGTGTATATATATATATATATCAACATATATAATCTATCAACATTTTAATCAACATATATAATCTATCAACATTATAATCAGCATCTATAATATATCAACATTATAATCAACATATATAATCTATCAACATTATAATCAACATATGTAATCTATCAACATTATAATCAACATATATAATCTATCAACATTATAATCAACATATAAAATATATCAACATTATAATCAACATATATATTCTATCAACATTATAATCAACATATATGATCTATCAACATTATAATCAACATATATAATCTATCAACATTAAAATCAACATATATAATCTATCAACATTATAATTAACATATGTAATCTATCAACATTATAATCAACATATATAATCTATC
>Ga0126342_10015238_pt1 | contig 13488 bp, 12 predicted proteins | sample Cyp1metagenome_FD_92528 | JGI IMG/M metagenome (GOLD analysis project Ga0126342, IMG submission 92528) | Coral microbial communities from Lord Howe Island, Old Settlement Bay, Australia - Cyphastrea 1 metagenome | ecosystem: Host-associated > Invertebrates > Cnidaria > Coral ...
AGATAGATAGATAGATAGATAGATAGACAGATAGATCGATAGATCGATAGATCGATAGATCGATAGATCGATAGATAGATAGATCGATCGATAGATAGACAGATAGATAGATAGATACATAGATACATAGATAGATCGGTAGGTAGGTAGGTTGATAGTCAGAGAAAGAGAGAGAAAGAGAGAGAAAGAGAGAGAAAGAGAGAGAGAAAGAGAGAGAAAGAGAGAGAAAGAGAGAGAAAGAGAGGAGACCTCAACCACCTTTCGGTCCATTAGTGGATTCGCTCTGCCATACGTGATTCACAATAACCAACCTCTCCTATAGGTTTCCTATTTTTGAAACTTCCGCCACCGCCCTGTGCGGTACTACTGGTATAATCAAATATGTTTTTCAATCATATGAGCTTGATTTGAGCGACCTCGCATGGTAGGGAATTGGACAACTACTTTCCTCCAAACACGGCCAATTCTCAGGGACTATGTTAATTTGGGGGGTGGATGGGGATGATATAGTTATGGTGGTTTCTGTTTTCTTCATCCTTGAAATTTGGAAGAGAAATCTGCCTCGCCCATTTTTCCATCAGTCCAGCTTTCACACTGCTCCGACAATTCTTGAACCTCCAGTGTACTTTCATACTCCCTCGTGATCATGCTCAGAAACTCGGGCATCAGAATAGTCAAATGATCTAGTTGTCAAAATTGTCTCTTTCACTGCGGTGACAAAAATCCATCAAAATAGCAGTTATACAGTAAATTATACATAATATGTATACATAATATACATAGTTATACCATGTTATACCATAGGGAGTTTTACAATCGTTCTACCTATTTCTACCAAAAATCCATCGTTGGTTTCAGTTGATCCCCTCATGAAATGGTTCAACTGCGCCCCTTGGGCGCCCAGGAGCTGCGGGCATACTTGTTCTTGTTCGTCGAGGTGATCTTTTTGCACGGATGATTTGATGATGTTTAAAATTTAGTGTTTTTTTTATATGTATATATACACCAGTTGTGTATTTATATGTATATATACACCAGTTCCTGGGTCTATGATACAGGTCTATGTGTGTGACTGTCTATGTGTCTAAATCTCTGATCGCCGTGAAACCATGGCAGTCCGTGTTGCATCTTTGCACTTCGGCACTTGTACATACAGGACCTTTACGCATATTTCCTGCAACTTTAATCCTTATTTTTTGAGCTCTTTGATTCAAATTACACAAGAAGGGATCATATTGTTCAGACTTTCATGGATGTCAGTCAAGTCATTGGGTACTATTGGGAACCTCAAAATGTAAAAACATATGTTTTGAAACTACTTGTATGTCATACATTCTGGATAAATTTTAGCGACCTCACTGCTACGTCACTGGAATGTTTAGTAAAGAGTAACTATTCAAAATTTGCCTTAGTTCAGATTCCAGATTAGTGAAATATGTTGAGCATTGTTGAGCTATTCTCATTTACCAATATATATATATATATATTACATCATATATATATATATATATTTGTTTTTTACATCATATATATATATCCTCAAGATGACAGCTAAAAATCCACCGTTTCTCCGCGGAAAAAAAACACGGGTCCAGTGGCAGCCAGGTGGCATCCCTCGGAGCTGCGGCTCCGACTTGTCGGCCCCTACGAAGCTGGGAATGAACCGGGAACTTGGATTCCCTTGAAAATTGTTTGTTATAAATGTGTATATAAATATATAATTATGATTATATATATATGTATACATATTTAAACATATATATATATATAATATCTAATATATATATACATACATGTATGTATATGATATATATATATATATATACATGGTTTTTTCGATGTATATCATGTATATATTTATAATTACTTTAATGATCTGTAATGAACCTAAAACCTTGCGATGAATAGTGTACTTTGAACATGTTTGATGATTTTGCAGATGACTTTAAACTTGGAAATTCGGATGTATCTTGTAGAAATGCAGCTCAACCAATGACTTTTCCCAGGGTGTCTAAAATTGGCAATGGGTTAATCTTAATCTGGTTCAATCATAGCAACCGACCAACTACCGACGTTGGCGTACATAGCAACCGTAGTTGAGGGGATGATCCCAAAATGACCTGATTCTTTGGAAAATCTGCAGAACCCCCCAATTTGGGGCTAGAAAACCTGTAAAGCCCTGAAGGTTTGTCCTTATACCAACCAATTCAACGATGATGTTCTGAGGCTCAATGTAGGCTCCAGGGCAAGGGTGAAACGATGGGACATTGTCCCAAATACTCCGCTAGATCGCTAGATCAACAAGATCATCAATGAAAGAGGACATACGTTCATCATTTACCCGCCCTTTTTGTTGGTAATTTGGGTTCCATCGTAGAGCTTAGGCGCTCAGTTCTGTTGTGATAGTGGTCTATAGGTCCATCACATTGATCACCTTGGTCGACAACGTAAAAATTGGGGATAAGTTCAAGGATCCTGCTTCATTGGCATCCCAGAAAGCATTGGAAAATGATGTAGAATGATGATTTTGCACTGCAACACCGCAACATGTAGGCTGACACCCTAACAAACGATGTAGGTTTTGGGGATGGTGACGGTTTTTAAGCTTTTTCTTTAAGAGGTTCTCCCTGAAGGATGATTTGAACCGATAATGCTACACCAGTTACGTGGTCTGCTTGGCTGTTTCAATTATGCCTTCTGTTCATGCTGATTTGGAATGACAAGCCTTGTCTTCCTTTCGGATTATTCAGTGGATTGTGCAACCACCAAGCAGTCTTCAGTATTGTGAACTTACTTAAGAGTGAAAGCATTGTGTTTTGTACCTCACACTCCATGTGTAGTACACTTGTGGAAGCCACCAATAAGTTGACAGTAAATGGAATAGCGATCCCAAAGACGAAGCCCTGCCATGGCCGCTATGTGGCACGTTTCTTGTCAACATTTTCTCGTCAGATTCTTTGGTACTCAGGAGATTTCCTTTGGAATGATCCAGCATTTTGGAAGGTGGGATGACTCAGCTGAAAGTTTTCGGAATCAAATTGGTAGTGACAAAGAACTGCCCTTGATTTTCACAAAGGATAATATTACATAATAACAACTGGTATGGTGGTATAAAGGTGTTGATAAGTTGGATTTCAATGCAGTTATGGATAGAACCTTCATATTTTTCCCAAATATTGATTTCAACTGGATTTCAGTGGTGACAATGGTATCATCAAATCAGCCCAGTCAAGATCTAGATAAAACAATGAAAAATAAAAGAGGAGCTGCACAGGTCACTACCACCCAGTTTGGTGTTCGATCCCAGACGGTCCCAGTGGGTTCTAACTCCGGCACCCTTGTGGGGATGATGGGTCAACTTGAAGCGATTAAAGGGGAACGTTTTCATCCGCTTTGTCAAAGATGAGGCAATGTTTTTTTCTGCAAAAAAAACCGTCTGGCGAAAACACGCCATCGAAAAACACCACGAAAAAACCGTCTTCCAGGCACCGGACCTTGTTTTCGCCTTGACATATTTCCACCCCTGGTTGAGGTCTATGCCGGTGTTTGCTTCTCGCGTGTCTCCCAAGTCTCGGATGCTGCCAGCTTGAGGTGCCGGAGAGATATAAACCACAGTTTGCGAACTTGAAAATGGCCCATTTATAGTTGATTTTGTTTATTAAAGATGGTGATTTTCCATAGCTATGTTAGTTTGCCAGAGGGTATGGTGAAACTTGTGGTTTTACAAGGTTGACTCGAAACTATTTGTTTTTAACACAGAAGATGTATATGTTGGGTTGACAATTTTAAGCAGTCAAAGTTGAGATATATGATGAGATTGAATTTCATCATCCAACAATAAACAGTGGAAGTTCAACTGAACAAATGTGGGGATTTGATGAAGATTTCTTTGAACGAATATAGATAGATAATGGAAACTTCATATTAATAATCGCCCCCAAATTAATCAACACCCACATTCCAAAAAATGTTTGGCAATACTACTTGGGTCGGTCCCTGCCTATCAATAAACATGTGCGACCCGCCTCCTTATTTAAACAATACCCTGCTCAGAAATCCAAATTTTGTGGTAGCCAGGATCTACATATACATGTGTATATATATATACATAGATATGCATATATATATAATAATAACAATAATAATAATAACAATAATAATAATAATATATATATATATATTATGTATAGTTGTTTTAATTGTTGAAAAACTAATGTCTTGAAGGGGTGTCCCATGCCCAATTTCACCATCCCACCCCATTGGGAAGGAGGTTGCCACTGAAAAGAGAAATCTCTACCCATTGGCAGGCAGGTTGTTTTGTTTTTTTTAACTATGACAAGCCCTAGTTTTTTTAATTGGGGGGGAACTCGCACCTTCTAGGGGGGGTTATAAATACGAACTGGGCATTAGATAGTACAGTATATATAACAATATAACTTACTATAATATCACATAACCAGCTAACAAAAAGTGAAACCTTTGGCAATCTAACTTTGCAATAGAGAATATTAGAGAATATCCATTGCGCCAGAGAATTGACTTGCACAGGCTTCTTTTGCATTGCCTCTTTGCCATTTCAAGAGGGTAGACCACCGAACCGACATATGATGTATATACATGTATATATGTATATCTCAGTCACGCTATGTCAACGTATCATTGTCATTCATTGTCATTCATTGTCTATGTGATGGTTTTCCAAGTCATGTTCCAGCAAAGTTGCAACGCTGTAGATTTGGCTTCGATATTCTTCTTTTTCTATGTAAAGGATGAACGTTTCAGGTTCTTCAAGCGACATACTTCTGCCAGCTGCCAGCTTCGGTACAGATTGGGAATGATTGGGATCCAACATGTTTGAACTCCAACATGCTGTTTTGAATCGCTAGAATTTGTACTTAAAATGGATCAACCTGGGCCATATTCTGTGGCAATTCATGGCAATTACAAGATTTGATACATGTTGCCCCATTGAACTGTAAGTGATATAAAACCAACCCCGTGTTGTTCCAAAAGAAAATCATAGATTTACTGCTGGAATTCAACCCCAGAACAAAAACCTCCTGCTGATGGAGATTTTGGAAGATCTTGGGAAGTGTCATGTCAGCAAAAGAAACGCCACTGTTGTCAGCAAACGGGAGTCCAAGCAGTCGAGTGGTCAAGCAAGTCTGAAAGATGTGGATTCTTCGGTAATTAAACACCATCCAACAAGCAGCTTGTATCGCTCTGGATTGCAGTCGCGTCTTGTGCATGTTTGTGTCAACCACGCCACATCATGCAGAATGACATAGATCAGACCTGGTGGATGATTACCTTTGGCAGTACAAACAATCTTTGGACACCGGCTGCGCCTGTGTTGTTTTGGCTATACGGTTATATCCCCAAGTTCTTGGTGTTTCGTGCACTTCCGTTAAAATCATTCAATACCAGTATTTTCATGACATAAATCCATTTGTTGCATTCTTGTTGCAAGGATTTGAATCACCCCCAAATGTCGACCCCACATCTCCACCCTCTTTTGATGCAGGGAACGCTTTCGCATTTGGCTCTTTCACTTGGAAGATGAGTGGGCGACCGACTTCCAGGAAGGTCTGTTACAGGCCGCTGGATGCTGGGAGAGTGTGCCGGGTCTATGGCTATCGATAGGCCGATAGGTGAGGGATGGGAAGCAGCATCCATAGGTCAAAATTTGGTCAGGACTACGCTTTTCCAAATCATTGACGGATGAAGATCCATGTGTATCCATTTGTAAGCGGCAATTTTGGTGTCAAAACCAGGGCTTTTGACCAGGACTCCTGGGACTCTTCACCCATTTTGACCCGTTGAACAGCACCACCAATGATCCCCAAGCATCATGGACGCCCGGCTGCCTTCGCCCACGGAGACCGGCCGAGACCGGCTGACTGAAAAATCACGAGGGCTGCTGCAATCCCATGTTGTGCTGCTTATTCATCGCTGATTCAATTGTATTCTTGATGCTCAATTGACCATGTTGCTACATGTGTGTTACTTCAATGATGAAGATTTCTACCATTGTTATTTCATTGGTTAAAAAACCGTTACTTGCACCCTACACAATGCTTGAAGCCACAAACCTGGGACAACTCACAGGAAAACCACTCCGACTTCGGCGCCAACTACCTGCAGCTTTTTAAAGATGCCAGGTGGAGAGCAGTCCGCGCTTCATTTCATGGGGATTTCTCCATGATTTGACGATTGTTTTAGCAGCCTGAAACATGGAGAGAATCATAAAAGTACGATGACATGATAAAGTATGGTACTTGTAGGTCGATCATTGTTACAGCACCCAGTATATTATAGACTATTTTTTGAATATATAATATTAATTATAGAATATTTATATTAGATTGTTGACTATATGTTGAAATATGTTGAATATTATTTACTTATTCTCAGTTATTGGCTTATTCCCAGTCACAATCAGTCACATATATAGACATGGAATGACTTTTCAGGGGTTCTGTAAAAATAGTACTCTTTTGGGGATGATTATCATCCATGAGCTCGGAATTATCATGAAAACCAACCATTAGTTATATTTGGGATTTTCCAATCGGTGCTTGACACTAGTTAAGTGTTGATTCCAGTTCCAATCTGCTTGGACATATTCGAATTGACACTATGTTTTGAAGAAAGGTAAACATTTCATGAATTCGCAGATTGCAAGATGAATCGTTTCATTCAAGAACAAAGACCGTGTTGGCAGAGTGTGCATGAAAAGCATTGGACGGTATTTCTATACTAGATGATGCTGGAGTGGCACAAGGTAGTTGAAAGTGCAAAGTTCTTTTGTTTACCAGGTGTGTGCATTAACTGATGTCAATGGAAACTGCCCAAAAAATTGCCGCGATGCCAACATATGCCACCTATTCCTGCAGGTACATCGCGTACCTTGGCTGCGTCCTGGTCATTTTCGGTACTTGGCAAATCACCCAAATCCTCCAAGGACATCCACTTGATGGGGCACCCATAGCCTTGATCCAGAGTCATAGCTAGACATGCTGGTTTTGTGGAATGTTTCGCGCAGATCGAGGCAGAGCCTCAATATTCTGAACCACTGGAACCTCAAAAGCTCAGGACATGAAACAAGTTTGGATGGTGACCCACTCTGCAAAATGCCTGGGATCTTGTGACTCTAGTGATGTGAAGGTCATGAACCTTGCATCCCGCCAAGGTCGGGTCTCATGCCGTGGGACAACTGCCAGCAGGTGGACTTGGTATGTAAAACTTACCATTTACCATCCCCCAACAGTTTGACATAGTTTGACCCTGAGAATAACTGATTGTCAGATGAAGGTAGTCTTCCATTCCCCTTTCTGGCGAGTTAAGCTATTCAGTTGGGGGATCGTAAGATGTATTTAAAAAAACAGCTCTTGAATTTGGGATTGAACCGTGGAGTCAGAATGAGTCAGATAACTTAAATGGGTTTTGCTATCAAGGCAGCTGAGAAGATTCAGCTACCATGGCCTGCTGCTGTCACATGATGATCTAATGCACCGGAGATAATGATCTGATATCACAACCTGACATGCTTTGGCTGAAACAGCATCCTAAGAATCCCTCTGGAGGCTTGCGAAGGCACTTCAACTTGGATAAAGGGTGATTAAGTGTTATAGTCTTATAAGTGATATATTCTTTTATATCAAGTTATATCAGCGTTATTGGCTTTTTTCATGCCCATAGGGGATCCAAACCGCCCAAAAAAGGTGAAGACGTTTTCGGACGTGTCCTCGACCATGCTGCGGGAGTGCTCCGGCAAAATCCGGTTGGGCAACAGCCACAGCTGGGTCAGAACCCCGGTATACATCAGTAGTGTTGGGATATAAAGAGATAAAGCTGGCAGGGGGTCAAAATTCCAGGGATTGGTGGCACTATCTTGCTGAGTGAATCGGGCCCCACGGCTTTTCTGTTGGACAGTTGCTGACCTGGACGCTGACGCAGGCCAATGTTGCGAGCGCGTGCGAGTCTGTATTGCTTTATAAAGGGACAAACACAGTGATGTATATGTAACATTATATTTCTTCCAAATTCATTAAGTACTTGCACGTGAGAGAGCATCTGGCATCCCAATCTTACAGCCCTACCTGCCCCTTCGTCATCCACACCCAAAAGGAAAACATGTCAAAACGGCAATTTGACCCTGTGTTCTAAATATGTCCGAGCAGGATGCTAGTACAGTACTATCGTATGAAGTTAACACATTACTATTCAATGAATTTCAATGATACTACACGCCTATAAAATCCTATAGATACTATAGATACTTCTAAATACGTAGGCTATGATGAGGTTGAGATGGATCCGATCACAGCTCACCTTCTCAGTCCCCGTACCTGAGAGAAACCGCCGTTTTGTCAACGACATGGAGAAGGAAAATTGCTGTGCTGAGAGGTACAATCCCAAACAGTTGGATGAGAGATGGGCGGCCGAGAGTTTCATCTCGAAGGCTCAGCTGCTTCAGCTGGACTGGATGCTTTCCGCAATGGGGATGGGTCAACTGACATTGAACAAGAGACCCTTTGTGACCCGCCTTGTTAGACATGTTGTCCACCTTTTCCGCTGGGACAGCTTACATTATTTTTTATTGGTCATGATATATTCGTTCGACTTTGAGGTGGTGGCACTCTGCCGTTGTTCCTCAGTTTTGAATCCTTGTTTGAGTGTCCCTCTCTCTGACCAGAATGATATTAATGATATTAAGCATGATTAAACCAAATTTACCGGCGGTTGGATCGATGTCAATTAGATTCTACCCTGCAAACCTCCCAATGAACCTGTCTATAAAGGGGTATTGGTTTGAAAATGAGGTACCAATGAACCCACAGAATTGGCACTTTGGATGGTCTTACACAATCCAATTTTGTGGGTCATTAATTTTCACCCAGACCCATATTATTATCATATTTAGGTGACTTGGATAGATTTCAAGCAGATTGTACCGATCTTTGCATTTCCATTTCCCCCAAATCTCCTCATGAACTTGTCTCTATGTAAGTTTGCCCAGAATAGGGTCCCCCCAAAGTCCAACGGTTTGCTGTCATTATGTTCTCATTAAAATTGTGATTTTGGGGTTCTACACTCCTTTCTGAGCAAGCCCAACTCATATCCTTAGTTTAATGTTCAATATATATATATATATATATATTATATATATTATATATATATTATATATATATTGTATGATTAATCCCATAAATGGATGATAATAATGTCTATCTAATGATCTTACAATATCCAATTTAATATGTTCATAATAACATTAATATCATGTTCATTCATTTTTCCTTAAACTTTCTTTTCAAAAAATCATGGGATCCCATCATAGTTTTGGTGTCCACGGCCAGGTGGAAGGCCGGGAAGATGTCTTCAGCAAGGATCAGGTGCGTGGCATCATCGAGGCTTTCGAGGAGCACCTTGGTCGCCGCAGAAAGAAGGGACGTGGATAGTCATGCAGAAATCCGTTCGGGGACTTAGCCAAAGGTTTAACATATAATAAATAAATAAATAAATATATATATATATATATATATATACTGTATACAAATAATATTATATATATATATATTATAGTTTGTTTTGTATATCAGCACTTATCAGCATAGAATATGTGTGTATATATATATATATATTATATCTGTAAAACACCAACATCACCCAACATTTCTGTGGTTTTGTGATTTCTGTGGTTAAAGCCACAGATTCAACAGTAGGATAGTCATATCACCCATGGACGATGGGACGAAGGTCCTTAGAGAAGTCCATCCTGCAACAACACTTGGAGGCGGACGGGTGGAGACAGAGACAGTTCTGTCCAGGGGCAGTAGGGGTAACTAACGATCTAACGAATAGAATGGAATAACCAATGGGATATACTGGGACATAATTGGATATGGATATTGAGACACTTCAATAAAGCAACTATTTAACATGAAAATGGGGTATACCCTCCAAATGGCTATCGGCTATCATAGGGGAAAGTCATGATGAACCACCGGATTTGACCCTAAAAAACCACCGGATGGAGGACAGTTTTATGTGTCAGGCAAACTGTTTCAGGGTGGAAGCGGCTTAGAACAATGCCTGGAAGCCGCTAGCTAAATTTCATTCAGTCCACTGCCAGTTTTACCAGATTTGGTTCTTTCCAGTCTCAAGTTTTTCCATACACAGGTCATGTGAACACTGAATCTGGGTAAATTATAACGACCTCACTGCGACCTCACTGGAATAATGGTTAGTAAGGGGACTTATCCAAATATGGTCTTATTTCAGGTTAGTGAATTAGTATAATTTGCCCAGATTGAATTGTTTGTTTGTTTTTCATGGTTGTTTTCAGGTATTTCGTACCCGCCATTGAGTCACCTCCCTAGGGAGTGGAAGATGCCCAGTGGGGCGAGCCAATTGCAGAGGGAGCCCAGGAGCCCAGGCCAAGCTTCACATGGGAATCCAGGCCACTTTTTTTCGGCAGTTCCGGGTGACCTGGTGAGATATCTGTGGTTTTTTCGATGGTACTTACTGTATATGCAGACGGAAATTCGCCGGAAGCACGCAGCTTTGTCAGACGGTCTTCGAAAGTTCCTTTGGCCTTGAAAAAACTTCTTGCTGACATCAACATCACCAGTGCTTTTCAACACAAGAGGCAGAAAAAAGTGATCCTTTTGAAGAAAAACACCCCCTCAAGAATCAGAGGTTTTCCTGCTGTTCAATTTGATAGCATAGCTCGGTTTGTGAGTCAAAGTTGAACATCAGGCATGGGTTGATAATCCTCCAGTAATTTAACACAGCCATTCAAATCATTAATCATCACCATTTTGTATAGGTAAATCCCAATTTTTGATGGGTCAATCACAATTTTTGATAGAATTTTATCGAAGTCAATGGGCCATTTCCCATAGCGCCAAACTGCTGTGGTGGCTACAAAATGCGGCTTAGCCTGCAGCCCTGAGGGCATTTGCTGGGGTTTGCTTCAAGACTTATATTATCTTATTATATTGACTGATCAATGCACTTATATATAATATACGTGTGTAATTATGTATATACATATACTATAATATATATATATATATATCACAATGTCGTACTTTTTTTTGGTGACGTATATATATATATGTACACGTGTTTATTTTGCTGATCATGTTCAACTATACCAAAAAATATGATAGCTGTTTGTTTAATGATTATGATCAGTATGATCAATCAGCATCATTTTGCTGCTTTTAGATTCTACATGTTCACATGTTATTTCCAGCAGTTTTCACGATAGTTTCCACGATCTTTTCCGTCCGAGGCTGAGTGGCAAAGCTGGGACTTGGAAGAAGACTCCGAGGCGAACTGCAATGCGAACAGCAATGTCATAGCATTGTAAAAGAGCGCATTACATACATAATAACATACCATGATAATATCTTATATACAATCACTATAATGATTTACAATGATACATATATATATATATATATATAAATATACACAGTATCCATTTAACGATTTTTGGGCCTGATGGCTTGACGGTCAGGACTCCTTTGGCCTCGGCGATGAGTTGGGGCATCCCGGGGGCTGCTGTGCCATGAGTTGGGTCAGTTTTTTATGGGATACAACGGGAAAACGAATAGTTGATGTGTTAATGATGTGAATTACTAAGTTAGTGAAAAATGGAGGTTTCCTAAGTCATAGTGCTACCCCCAGTTATCATCGTTTTTTTGGGGGATTTTCCATGAAATAAACTTAATAAACCATCCAGCTATTGGGGTACCATCATTTTTGGAAACCCCCACATTGGGAGAATAGAAGAAGCCTAGATTGGGAGAATATCATGGGTATCATGGGATATGTGTACACCTGGCAAAAAAGGGGAATATATGGGAATGTACTCCCAATTCGTGGCCATCAAAGAATGAGGAACACGATTTTCCCAATCAATGAGATGGAATGAGTTGGGCAATGCGATTCCCATCAAAGTACATGACTGAGACCCATGGCCATTTGCCTATTGGTTTGCAGAGTTTTTGGTAGGTCCAGGAGTCCAGGGTCAATTTCAGTTGTCTTCTCATCCCTCGTAACCTTGGGACGTGGTGGAAAATGATGAGATTGTGCAGAAACTGTGCATGTTTATAGACGCACACACACATATCCGTATACATCACTATTGAATACAATTGCAACATACTCATGCGTACCCAGTCGAAGCATCAGCTCCAGGGTCACTACAAACTTATAGGACGACTAGGAGGCCCGTATGGTTGGATGGAGTTCCCCTAAAAATCAACCCAGTGAAAGCAATCCCATCCCCCGTTCCCCTAAACCGTGGTGACTGTCGAAAAAAATCCGGGGATCAATCCACAAGGTAACGCCGACAGATGCGAAGAGAGACTTGGCCAACCGAAAGTTGGGCATGTTGTGAGCGCTTCAAAAAGTTGGAGGTTGTTCATGTCAACAGATGTTGAGCTGCTCCTTTTAACATTGAGCTTCTTGACATATCATGGATTGCAGTTGTTTGGTACCCAGGGCCGCGGATTTCTCACCCGGTGCCAAGAATTTGGTACCCGGTAGGTGCTAGAACTGGCTCGCCTGCATGTTCCATCCCTCAAAGAACCCATTTGATATTGAGCAAAACATGCCCATGTTTCTTGAAAGTAGGAAATAGTTCTTTAAAAGGGTAACACTTCCGCACAATATTCCGAAAAAAACACGTGGCAGCCTGGAACTAGACCTCTGTTCAAGAATTATTCAATCATTTTAGGTTGCACTCTTCCTTTCTGACAATACAGTATTCCTTCTCTAGGTAAAACACATCTGGAAATTATGAAACATGCCGCATGCCTGCAAACTGATGCAATGTTTTTTCACTGAAGTAAAGCCTCACCGGCCAATCAGCCAGGTATTTCCCCTCATTGTTTTCCTGACATGGGGTACTGGGGTACACCCCCAAACTGGCAATTTCAATACGGACAATCAGGAGCGACCATTGGATTCTTGGGTGTTCTGGTTTTGGGAATTTCTAGTCTAACCTGACATTCCAGAAAACATACCGTCTGCAGCAATACGGATGACCTGAGATTGTGAACGGCTGGTTTTTTGGATCCATGTGAACCTGCAGGTGAGTTTTTTTTCAAAGGGTAATGTGTGTAGGTCCCCAAATTGCTTTGCTATTACCAAGATGTTCATCCCATTCACAAGCAACACTGGCCAGCGAAACCAGTGTGCTTGTAAGAATTTGAATCAACCCATGAATTTGGAATCCTAACAAGACCAACTATATACCATACACCCAGTCAATCATCATCAAAATCACAATCTTTATCCTCATCCTAACCATCCTCATCCTAACCATCCTCATCCTAACCATCCTCATCCTAACCATCGTCATCCTAACCATCGTCATCCTAACCATCGTCATCCTAACCATCGTCATCCTAACCATCGTCATCCTAACCATCGTCATCCTAACCATCGTCATCCTAACCATCGTCA
>Ga0126342_10015239_pt1 | contig 13488 bp, 10 predicted proteins | sample Cyp1metagenome_FD_92528 | JGI IMG/M metagenome (GOLD analysis project Ga0126342, IMG submission 92528) | Coral microbial communities from Lord Howe Island, Old Settlement Bay, Australia - Cyphastrea 1 metagenome | ecosystem: Host-associated > Invertebrates > Cnidaria > Coral ...
AGGACGAGGAGGAGGAGGAGAGGAGGACGAGGCAGGAGGAGGCGGAGGAGGAGGAGCAGGAGGAGGAGGAGGAGGCAACTGACATAAAATCTAACAACCCTCACCTGGCAGGTGGGGAATTGCGATTTCCAAGTTGTCCCGCGCAATCTTTTCGCACGAAATGAGGTTCGATCGCCAAAAACTGAGGTAAAATTGCCAGTTCAAGGCGTCCGGGCGCAACCCTTTCGCACGACATGAGGTTCGATCGCCAAAAACTGAGGTAAAATTGCGATTTCCAAGTTGTCCGGCGAAGTATGTAAAAGCTTCTGTGTGTAAAAGCATCTGTCTGTAAAAGCGCCTGTGTGTAAAAGCTTCTGTGCGTAAAAGCTTCTGTGTGTAAAAGCATCTGTCTGTAAAAGCGCCTGTGTGTAAAAGCTTCTGTGCGTAAAAGCTTCTGTGCGTAAAAGCTTCTGTGTGTAAAAGCGTCTGTGTGTAAAAGCGTCTGCGTGTAAAAGTCTCTGTGTGTAAAAGGGTCTGCGTGTAAAAGCGTCTGTGTGTAAAAGCTTCTGTGTGTAAAGGAGTCTGTGTGTAAAAGCGTCTGTGTGTAAAATCGTCTGTGTGTAAAACTGCCTGTGTGTAAAAGCGTCTGTGTGTAAAAGTGTCTGTGTGGAAAAGTGTCTGTGTGTAAAACTGCCTGTGTGTTTAAGCTTCTGTGTGTAAAAGCGTCTGTGTGTAAAAGCGTCTGCGTGTAAAAGTCTCTGTGTCTAAAAGCGTTTGTGTCTAAAAGCGTTTGTGTGTCAAAGCGTCTCTGTGTAAAAGTCTCTGTGTGTAAAAGTCTCTGTGTGTAAAAGCGTCTGTGTGTAAAAGCGTCTGTGTGTAAAAGCTTCTGTGTGTAAAAGCGTCTGTGTGTAAAAGCTTCTTTGTGTGAAAGTGTCTATGTGTAAAAGCGTCTCTGTGTAAAAGCGTCTGTGTGTCAAGGCGTCTGTGTGTAAAAGTCTCTGTGTGTAAAAGTGTCTGTGTGTAAAAGCGTCTGTGTGTAAAAGCGTCTGTGTGTAAAAGCTTCTGTGTGTAAAAACTTCTGTGTGTAAAAGCGTCTGTGTCTAAAAGCGTCTGTGTGTAAAAGCCTCTGTGTGTGAAGGAGTCTGTGTGTAAAAGTGTCTGTGTGTAAAAGGGTCTGTGTGTAAAACTGCCTGTGTGTAAAAGCGTCTGTGTGTAAAAGTGTTTGTGTGGAAAAGTGTCCGTTGTGTAAAAGTGCCTGTGTGTCAAAGCGACTGTGTCAAAGCGTCTGTGTATAAAAATATTTGTATGTAAAAGCCGCTGGGTGTGAAAGCCTTTGTGTGTGAAAGAGAGTGTGTGTGTGTGTGAAAGCATCTGTGTGTCAAAACATCTGTGTGTCAAAGCCTCTCTGTGTGTGTGTGTAAAAGTCTCTATGTGTAAAAAGGTCTGCGTGTAAAAGCTTCTCTATGCTTCTTGCTGTGTGTAAAAACTTCTTTGTTTAAAAGGGCCTGTGTGTAAAAGCGTCTGTGTGTAGAAGCTTCTGTGTGTACAAACTTCTTGGTGTAAAAAAACCTGCTGAAACACGTCTGTGTGTAAATGCATGTGTGTGTAAAAGCGTCTGTGTGTAAAGGCCCCTGTGTGCAAAAACGTCTGTGTACAAGCTTCTTGGTGTAAAAACTGCTGTGTGTAAACGCGTCTGTGTGTAAATGCATGTGTGTGTAAAAGCGTCTGTGTGTGAAGAAACTATACGAAAGATACGATGCAAACTATTGTCTTGTGTTTGTGATATATTGTCTTGATACTACTCTTCTCTTCTGCCTATTATACATCTTTAATATATTGTCTTCTAATATAGTGTTTCCATACTAACAACAGAAGACTCTGCTCCTCTACGCTCTCGGGCCATCCGTCGTCTAGTTTCATAATTCATGCGATATAAGGTGTCTCCATGCGCCAAGGTCTTGGTTGAGACCTCTGGCTCCGATGGAGAACACGATCAGGAGAAACTCCATCGATTTTTGGAGGCTGCCGTTGGGTTTCAGGGGTTCGGGGTCTTGGAGCTGCAGTTGAGATTTTCAATGGGTAATATGGGTTTATTGATCATGGTTGTTGATGGTTAACAAGGGTCGTTCAATGGGTAATATGGGTTCGTTAGTAATGGTTGTTGATTGTTATTAAGGGTCGATAGTGGGTATTTATGGTTTTCCGTGAGTGTACCATATATATATATTATATACTAGAGGGTACTAACCCCCATAAGTTGAGATATAACCCCTATAAGTGTGGTGCACTGGCCACTTACAATCTTAACTGCACCACTAAGCGGCTCGAACGGTCGAACTTTTGGAAACCCAATGGCCACTTGGAGCTACGAATTGACTTTTCCAACCACATGAGAGATGACATTTGTAACTAGGGTATGGCCAATGGTGAATATTCTGATATTTATACCGTATATCGAGATATTGGCCAAGCCCATGATAGATGAACATCGATTAGTACAACGGTGTATTTTATTGACCCTCACACCAAAATGGAGGCATCAACCCATTTTCAGCCATTATGTTTGGATTCCATTTTGGGATGGATGACCTGACCATACACCATCAATCCATATCAATCCAATTTTTTGACCATCGCACCTATGTTACTGTATCCGAAACCACCACATACTCAGGTAGAAGTTGGAGAAAGGTCCTGTAGAGCGTTTTCAGGGGCTGTAAAGCTCGGCCTCAGAAATTGTGGGATTTTGTGGGATTTTCTGGGCCGCCAAGCTGCCTGAAACTTGAAATGATTTCCAGGTTGTGCAGAAACATCTTCGTTATTTCAGTCATCAACCCAGGGATGGACCAATAAGCGCAGGGCCACAAAAAATCCTGTTTGGGATGTTTCAACCGGAAGCGCACATGCTATCGCAGGCTGCAATGTCCGGAGATGATGATGCAGCCGTCCAAGATGGCGTTGTTGCTGCAGATGAAACTCAGGAGTCTCGGCGATGAGGGTGGTACCACTTTTCCATCCTAGACCTAAAGGCTAGGTTTGTAAACACATCGTACAACGTTGTTTTTTTCCAAATGTTGTGACCTATGATACAAATCCTGAATGCGCGTCGGAATCTAAAGCTCTTTTTCCCACTGATATAAAGATCATTTTGAGTGAATTGTATATAGGGTATCTATCCTCGAAGAATTGCCGGGGTTTTGCAGCTCATGTGGGCCATGCCACTCCGATGCCAGGCACGCGCTATTTGGCGTCTTCGAGAGGGTGTCAGTGATGCCATGACCACGGCAGGATATGTAGCGTGGCAAAAGACTTGGATGGGAATGACTCTGCTGTGTTCCCATAGAAAAACTTTCCCTGATCTTACTTAGTAGTTACATGTTGATTTTGTTATTATTATTGTAGTTGAACATATAGATAGAAAATGCAGTGTATATACTCCCCAAAAATCCCCCGCTTGGTTCCATCCCAACTTCTCCAGCGTGTCCCGAACTTGGCGCTGAACGCCAGGTCTACAAGTACGACGTGTCGTTGCCGTTGCAAAGGATGTATGAGTTGGTCGAAGAGACCCGTGTGAAATTGCAAGCTGCGGGCGTGGAGGCGGATGACAAGGGCGATGGCGAGGAGGGGATGTTATGATGACTCTTCTAGTATACTTAGTATTTTGCTGCGGTGGAGCTAGGGTTGTTTTACTGTTGCAGTAAGATGGCTCAACCATAGAGTTTCTCAACATTTTTCTCAGCAATTCCATTTTCACAATGTCAGACTGCAAAGATAAAGGCACTGTGTTTCCGGAAAGCAGGTGATAATATGATATGCCCTTTGGTAATCATGACAACGGGATATAGCTGGGAAAATAATCGAACTCTTTCTGGGGGATTTTCTAGCCATGTTTGATTACCAAGAATTCATATGCCTGATCCATGGTTTCAACATGTTTCGATTCCAAATTTATTCCAAACTCCCCAGGCCACTGCCAAAGCCGCGGGCTATGGACATCTAGGACCGGAGCTTGGGGTCATGAGATTTTCCGAGTGAGTCTCTCAAATTTCCTCATGATTGCTGGTGCAACTACGGGTCTTGGTGATATTATTTTGTATTTATATTGCCATCTTTCATGAAATGATCCCGTGATATCGGTCATTGCACAGTTTTTCCTTAGATGTTCATCTACGTAGTGGTTTCACAAGCATGTTTTTTCCCGATTTACGCCGAGGAGCCCTGGATTTGTAAGGTTTCACAATCCAGGACAGCCCTCAAGAAATGAGGCTTAACACACGTTACAACAATCCATATCAATCCATAATGGAAGGAAGTTTAGAAGTCAAACTTCCGACAGATGGAAAAGCAGAGGTGGGAAGAGTCAGAGAAGATCAGAGAAGAGAAAGAGTCAGAAGAAAGAAGATGCAGGTGAAAAGGTAGAAAAGTCGCGATTCACTGTGTTTCCAGAGGGTTGAACAGTAGGCTTGCTAAAGCGGCGGGTGCGGGTGGCCAGATGAGAGATTTAAAATTGCACGCCGTTGTGGCGCAAAGCACATTTCGAAGTCAAAAGGTGCAAAACACTTCAGCCTCGGAGCACTTTTGGAAGTTGAGATGTTCAAAAAGTGTGCGGCGCGAAGCACATTTCGACGACAGAATGCTAAAAGCACCACATGTTCGCACCACTTTTGGACTTTGAAGCGCCATTTTGTGTGGTAGGCGCAAGGGATTCTGCACCCTCCCACAGTGAGCAAAACGTGAGGATTTTGTAGCAAAACGATGGCAGGATTGGCAGGAATGGGACATTTGAAGAGGGTCTGGAAAGATGCATATCGCGTGGCAGGCACAGTACAAGACACATGTCCATCAGAGATGGTCAGGGCGCTGATTTCCTGAGAGGGATGATAACCAATATTGGGCTCATAACCTTTGTGAATGCAGGGGTTTCTTTTCCCACTTGTGCAATCAAATGCCAACAGATTCGAAATGCGAAATGCTATGAACTGCAAGCCCGGGATCCGTTGTGTTAGGCGATGCCAACCTCCACCTGAACGTCACCTCCCTGTCCGGACGGGACGACAAGGCCATCAATCCAGTTGAAAATGGTGATTTATGGTTAGGATCTACCATCACCATATGTTCATGGTATTAATAAACCATGTAATGTATATATACAATTGTATATATATATCAATCCATATTGTTTATGACATTGTGCTAAGATGAAAGTGGGATGCAATAGGGGTGTTTCTGCTTGGGAGCGCCTGCCAAGTCAAGCAGACGTGGGACATGCGCGGAGCATTTTGCTAAGATTACAGGGATGAGGGCGTCAAAGTCTTAAACCTCACCATTTGTTTTTTTTTCCATTTTGAGTATATTTAAGTATGTTTTTTGGTCCTCATATGTTTTTTAGGCTAAACATGACTAAACCATCTCATCTTACTGGTGCTTAGTATGGAATGGGGGAAGATCCAATCCAAACATAACTGTTAAATCCGTTAACAACCATCGCATTCCCTCATTCCCTACTAAGCACCACTAAGTCATTTTATCGCATTCTTTGGGGCAAAGTTTCAGGTGTTGGACTTACTCGAACCTTGGATCTTCGAATGGGTCTCCAAAGCAAAAGGAAGAGACTTGGTGGCCAGAGCTGGTTGAGGGAATGGGTCTGGAGATCCGCCATAGCCATATTTCAACAGGGTTTGAAATGGTTTGAAAACATGTACTGGGGGTTTAGCCACCAAACATGGCTTAATCAGGCTTGCTCCAAGCCATTGCAATCCATTGCAGATAAATGATTGAGGGGAACATGTGGGAGATACTGTTGGACTCTTAAGGATCCTTTTTGGAACCTGTAAACTGTATACCTGGGAAGTAGGGGTACTTGGATGTTTCATTCTGAAAACCATTTGCGAAGTGTCACCTGACTTCAAGGGGGCTTCCCTTCGAGGCATCAGCGCTGAGCATGGCATAGGCCAGTGCAAACCTCACTATTTGCATCTGAGCAAGGCAGAGAGCGCCATGAACCTAATGAAGATGCTCGGCTATGCATTCGTCATGTGCAATCAAAAGACAGGCTTCCAGAATTTTGTGTCAGGAAATGAAGTTGGCTGGGGAACATGCCACTCCAAAGCAAAGTTTGCTGTACTGGCAATATTGGCACTCTTTGATCCAGGCGATCTGATGGACATCAGTTAGTTCTTATTTTTCACGATTATTCAGGGATTCCTAGCTGGTAAGGATATCCACTAGCCAACAAAAGGATATCCAGTAGTCAATGCGCATGAATCAAAACCGTTCAGAACCTTATCCTCTGGTATCCTCTGGTAAACTAACATGGCTATTGAACATTGCAATTATTACCCATAAAAAAGGTGGTTTTCCATTTTCCATATAATCATATAGTTATGTTAGTTTACCAGAGCATAATGCATTATACAGGTTGGGATTCTCAGCTATACTATACACTTGTTTCCGGACGTTTAGTTTTGCCTCATCCCCATATCCAATATAGTCCAGTTTTTGCCGGTCAACAGCTCATGCTGAAATCCCATCTTTATCCACTAGAATCACAGTCCATCCCCCAAAAAAACACCCCAAAAACCATGGACTAGTATGGACTAGTGGAGATTGGTTCATTTCTGGGTGCGTAATGAGAAGAGGGATAGGACCTGTGTCCCTTTCTGCGAAGCCCATCCCCCAAGGACCATGAAAGCGACCATGGATCCCAAGGGGATTCTGAATCCATACAAGGTCCTGGCATAGGTTCCGGTGTCCCATTTCCCACGGCAGCTATGAACCAGGCTTTCAGCCGAAACTGATCGGTTTGGACAGAGTTTGATGGATCAGTTGCTCTGCATCTGTTCGTTTTTGGCACACGTGGCTGTTTGGGGCCGGTCAGAAGCTTCAGTGTTGGAACGGCAGTTGTACAAAGATTGATTCACTGCAAGTTGTTGCAGGAATCCGTCAGCAATGTCTGGCTGGGTGTCTCAAAATTGGTGGATCCTGGTCCCAACTTTGAGCCCATGAGTTTCTGATGCCTGAGATGTTCCTGCAAATAAGAGCTTTCAAGAAGGAAGAGAAATGGAGGTTTCCAATCCATGGGGGTACCCGTACCCCAAATCATCCATGTCATTAGACCCATTTTAGTATTTAAACCCATAATGACTTGGGGATCCTCTATTTTAAGAAACCCCCAAATAGGAAAGTAGCACCCAATATATTGACATTGCACGTTATTGTGTCATCCGTCAGAGACTCTCTCTCGCTCTTGAACCGCCACTTGGGCGTACAAATGACGCTTGGCACAGCATGTGCAGCTGACTCCGTGGCATATCACGACACTTGGGGCCCAACGGATTTCTTATTGGCTAAGGACATCTGAGGACATCATAGGTGTTCCAGTACCATGCAAAAACAGTGTTTGCGGGTTTGGCATGCATTTCTAGACCATGCTTTGGAGTAGGTGGGAGGGTTGGAACATTCCCAACTTCTCATTAGTGATTTCAGGACACACATTTTGTCAGGTTGGTATCCCAACGCCAAAATATATGTTTTATGTATACATCGATATGCTGGATTCCCGTAATGGGTTCACCGGTATGATTGTGCCTGAAAATGGTGGATGTCCCAAGAGAACGTGGCCGAGCCCTCGAGCTAGGCTCTGCGCTTACAACGAGCGCTAGCGCAGGTGTGGGGTGTTCTATTTTTTTAGTGACCCTAGGGATCCCTAGGGTAACATGGATGTGGAATTGTCCATGGAAAATTCATCATTTACCTAGGAAAATGATCTGCAACTGGTGGATTTTCAGTGGTTTTCTGCATCATCTACTGTATGTTAGATATTGTTAGATTATCTTAGATTACAGAAGGGCAACCCATCATGTGCTGTGTCGAATCGCCACTAGATTCATGGGGATATACTCTGAAACGCCAAGGATCCAGCGAGTGGTGCTTAGCTAGTCATCCTGGATTTGCTGAAGATGTCTTCTTATGGTTTCTTCATTTTCCCATATTGGTTAATCCACCATGGCTGGGGAATCTACTAGTTTTTTTTTCCGGACTCCTTAAGCAAATCCAAGTCATTATTTTAGAATGTGAATATTTCTCTGACAATCTTGAGGTTTCCTGAAATGGGGCTACCCCGAAATCATCCATTTTAATTAAGATTTTCCATTGCAAATCATCCAGCTATTGGGGTACCCCCATTTGGAAGTACACCGTCCATATGCTTTTGGAAGTGGATTGGTACCACAACAGACTTTTTCCAGGCAGAAGAAGCCCACGTGGAACAACACCCTGGTGGTGCCGAGATGTACCCCGGGCACGATGTGGGCTTTGCTTGCCAGAGAGATTTACCATCGAAATTCAGCACGTAGCCAGCAGATATGACATTCAATGGATTCGTTTATGGGAAATCTTCAGCGGAAACTCTGGAAACCCTAGTTTTTGGCGTCAAGATTATGGGCTATAGGTTTCCTGCCCATTTATTGTTAGACCACTTTGGCAACGAGATGATTGCATTGAAGGACTTCCAGATTCCAGATAACCATGGGAATTGTCCCTTGAACATTGGAAGAAATCTTCAAAGGCTGTTTCACTGGAGAAATCAGCAAAACCATGGCTTTTACTCCATGGCAACCAGCAGAGTTTGGTAATTTGTGCTACAAAAATAAAAACACAAAAATTGACTTTTTTGGAAGCAACTGAGCAACCATCCAATTTTCGAGTGTCCCTAACCAGGTTGATTTCACCATGAAGCCGTTCTTGTGGCTGAGGTTGCAACTGGCTCAACAGCTGCGAACTCAGAGTGACCTCAAAATCCCAACGGAATTTTGACTGTGAAAACCTGGCTGCCAGATGCTGCCAGTCATCTGACTGACCTCAACGAATCGTTGGCTTGTTCCATGTTGTTCCCTCTTTGTTTTGTGGGGAGCAGTGTAAAGTTATCCCAAAAAGCATCATCACCAAAGTTATCCCAATTAGTGTAGTTATCCCATTATCACCAGTATATAAATCTCTACTACTAATTTGGTGTTGATCTTTTTTAGTCCTTTTTGGAGATGACTAGGTCAACTAGCATCCAAAAATTGGATGAGGAAACTCGCCGCCATCGCGCGCAAGAAACAAAGCATTGCGCTGCTGAAGGCTGGGTCCGGCTGAGTGCTGTCTGGTGCTAGAGCAGGGTCAGTCTGACCATGAAAGTAGGGGATCCATGCTTTCCCCTTAGGACTTTTCAGGGGTTTAGGACCATCATTGTTTTAGTAGGAACCAGTTTTTCTCTCTGAAATTAATGTTCTACTTTTAGATCCTTGTTTTTTGGGCAGGGTGAAGTAGGGTTCCAAAATAAATGAACGTCAACGTTCGCATGTTACAGTTGGGTTGCAGCAGGGTAACCACTGGAACGGTGTTCAATTCCATTACTAGTAGTAGCAACTTGTGAGGATGAATAAGCGATCATGATACGACCTCAGGGTTTCTGAGGAATATTGGGAATTGAACGAACTGAGACGCATTTCTAGTAACCAGTAATTAAGTTTCTTTGGGGCCCATCACTAAAGCACGGTTTCCAGCGAGAAGGAAGACCGGTTTCAATATCCAGGGTCCCGAACAGATTAACTGAGTTGGAATTTTGAAGTTGATAGAATTGTCCTTTATGCAATGATTCAATTGTCATACACGATAATCCCATATATAAATATATATATAATTATATATATTATATTTATATGATATGATATTAATATGATATTATCATATGTATTTTATCCATATCTTCGCTTGTCATGGCTCTTCGAACTCCCAAATGTGACCCAAAGAAAATATAACCATCCCAACTTGGCAGCCTCACCGGCCCAGGTTGCTCTGGAATCGGGCAATGCCACGGAACTCAGTGTTTTTTCAGAGGGGAAATTGTGTCTTCCTTGGCTACGGCTAAAGACAAAAAGATGGGTCTTGCACCCGAGTTTGGGGTACTCGCAAATTAAACTCAACATGTCAACATGTCAACATGTAATCAGCAGTTCCCAATGATACCCATCAAATCCCATCCAAATTTTCACCATCAGTGGAGGATGGTTTCTGCAACTTTCCTGAGTGCAGGTTAATGGATGTCGGCAGCATTGGGTTTACCAGATCAATGGCCATTGATCATCCATTCCGAGAGTTGGATCAAGATAAGAATGAGAAGAACACCATCCCTTTGGTAAAGAAAGTGTTCCGATTGCCAATTTTAGTGGGAGGATCACGCTGTAATGATTTGATGAAGCTGCTAACGTTTATATGACCCCTCCTCAGCGATGTCTCAATTGAAGCATCCTTCGATCCGTTTCATATGTCATATTGGATATGTTTTTCCATGATGGTTGGAGATGTTTTCCTGGTGAAATCCAATAAATAGTGGATGAATTGTTTCATGGAGATACTGTATCATCAAATTCTCCAACTGATCCAAATGCTAATTTTAAACATCAACAAATGGCGGTGTCTGAAAATCGGGTATACCGTCCAAGTGTCAACTCCTGGAAGGGAAAATGACGATCAACCGGTGGATCGAATGGGGTTTCTTTGTTTTCAGACAAACCCACATGGGCCACCAGCAAAAGAAATACTACAGTATATAATATTATAATATATTATATGATATTATAGTCCACAATAGTATGATGTTATATGGCAGTGTGTCAAAACCTTGTACCCCTGGTGAACATCAAAATAGCTGGTAAATGGATGTTCATCCCACTAAGAATGGTATTAATAGGTATTGATCCATACCCATATGATCTTTTGATATCTTTTGAATTTCACACTACTGATCTGATCCACTGAGTCCTCCCGAGGTGGGTCTTCTGGAGGCGGCCATCGGCGAATGTGAAAAGGAGGGCGTCGAGGGGGAGGCGCGGCGAAGCGGCGCGGAACGTTTTGAACGGGGGAACATTGAATGTATACCGTGTATACCCTATGGTAAACTAACATAGGTATTGAAAATGGCCCATTTATGGTTGATTTACTTATTAAAAGTGTATTATGTTCCAGCGTTATTTTAGTGTTCCAGAGGGTACACCATTTGCTATAACGGTTTGCGAAGTGGATAATCTTGATGTTATAGCTAGGTAAATCATCATGTATATCGTCTGTAAATACGCTACTTTTCATAGCTATGTTGAACAACCAGAGGGCAAATTGGTAGATAACCATAATTATAGGGGGTGATGTATATCCCAACTTTTGGGGGTTAGAAACCCATACTTATGCCACTAAAACAACTTAACTGCACCCCCAAGTACTTTACCCAGAGAATCCCGACAACTCATTTCACCTCTGGACGACCTTTGCGAATTATCACTCTGGTGGGTAGTCGATTGGTCACTCATAATAACTTTCAGGCCCCCAATTTTTATAGGTCACAACTTGGAAGACCAAAATTGCTGGATGGAGTGGGTAGCCTTACACCTGTTGATTTTGAGTTGGCATTTCTTTCCTGGGCTTGGTGAAAACCCACATACCCCAGTAGAGACCACAAACCACTAAGTTAAAGTGATGTGTATTTCCCTATGAGCAATCCATCATTTGGAGAATCCATTGCATGTCGAAAGGGATTCACCAGGATTTTGGTAAAACCTCCGTTGGGAAAATTCTGGTTGGGAAAATCCAGACTTTCTGAGAGTTATTTTATCATGTTTTGCATCTTATCCATTGGTTTAATTACTGTTTTTGATAGTGACAATCACCATTGGGCTGGTGAAGTACTATATGTTTGACATATTTCATATTTTGATTAATGACTAGCACATCTCCCATTTGGGCTTATCATTTGTTGCCATTAAAATGATGACTTTAATATATTTGGGTGTATCTGAAATGGGGTGTAGCCAATGACAAGTTTAACAGGCAAATTTTGACTAACCAGTGCATTTTTTGGATGCCCTCGTGTAAACTAGCATAGATGTGGAAAACCTACCATTTGTAGATCATTTTCTAGGGAAAACATTGGTTTTCCACGTCTATCTTAGTTTACCCTAGGGTACCCTATGTCAGACAAACCCATTTCAAACAGATTTTGGGCTTCTTACCTCTGTCAGGTCCTGACTTTCCTCACACGCCAGGTGAATTTAGATGTCGCAAGAAGACGCCTCGGCACCCTCCGCGCAGCAGTGGCCCGCCAACAGCGATGGGACCATATCAAGCAAGTGTAGTGATTATATACTAGATCACATCATATGATAGGGTCATAGGAAATCAGCCATCATAGTGATCTAATAGTGCTTTATAGTCATTTAAGTACTGATTACTAGGGTCACTGTCTTTTGATGATGGGGAAATGCACTGCCAATGGAAACAATGCCAGTTGGAGGATCAAAATCTTCAGGATGCAGTGGTAAGCTTTGTCAGAGTGCATCCTAGTCTCTATGGGGCCTATTTTCCCTGATATATCCTGATATAACTAATCAAGAAGTGGTGAGATCCCAAGCCCCAAGTACAGCTGCCCAGTCACAAACTGGGAGCCAGGAATTGGGGACGATGGAAACCTCCGATTTCAGGGATCCAGCTGGGATCCTCCACATACCCAGCTAAGTCTGACCAATTCCCATGCTTGAAATTGTGAAAAATACCGAGTGACCCACCGTAGTTCATGATTTTTTTGTTTAATTGAATCGGTTTCTCCGAACATCGATGTTAGTTGAATAGATTTGAGTTGAACAGCAATAATATGTAGTCCTTGGCAAAAACAAATTGATGCTCCCACCAAATGCCAACTTAATTTGCGTTTGTCTGACAATAGTTCAACTTCTAATTAAAAAAACATCCCGTAGAACAAATGGCAACAATTGGGTGTATACCGTATACACTGTATACCCCTAATTTTCAGAGACACCACAATATCATATTGTTGATTGTGCATCCGATGAAGTCCTAAGTATACCCCTATGAACCCGCCATTCAATCCCCATTAAAGCTTCAATATTGCCAATAGTAATCCCACCATAGGACCATAATCCTGACTTTCAGGATCACCTAGGATATCATGTCAAGTTTGTTATACATCCCCATGAAAAATCTTCGTGATACCCCTATATAATGTCCCATGATATGCGGACCAAATCCCATATCAAATGCTTATTTTCCCCAATTTTTGGTTGCTGAAATATGTGTTTAATGTGTTTTTGTTGTCCATTATGTTCCTAGCAACATCTCCATTTTCTGTACCGACTGGTAATTTAGCAGTTTGCTATGGAAAATAATTTTCTACGGGTATATAAATCATCTACAAATGGACCATGGCTTCCGTAGCTTTCAGCCTTGCACCTCCAGCCAAGGCTCAGCGCTTGAGACCCGCGTCTCCCAAGAAGCCCAGCTCCCCCAAAGCTGAGGCGTGGAAATAGCCTGGGGATTGGCCATTTAGAGGTTATAATATATATATATACACATACATACATACATACATACATACATACATACATACATACATACATACATACATACATACATACATACATACATACATACATACATACATACATACATACATACATA
>Ga0126342_10015240_pt1 | contig 13488 bp, 9 predicted proteins | sample Cyp1metagenome_FD_92528 | JGI IMG/M metagenome (GOLD analysis project Ga0126342, IMG submission 92528) | Coral microbial communities from Lord Howe Island, Old Settlement Bay, Australia - Cyphastrea 1 metagenome | ecosystem: Host-associated > Invertebrates > Cnidaria > Coral ...
CTTGGCCCGCCCAGCCATTTAAACATACGGAATCCAATTCATTTAAACATACTGCAACTACATTTAAATATACGAACTGGTATTTCATACTACCTCCGGGGCCTCGCGGTCTGGCCCGCCCTCAGCATATTTAAATGGCGTTGCCGTAGTTATAACTAGTTATAACTCTGAGAAAGGCTACAGCTGTAGAGAAGTCAGGTCCAATTCCAAGTCATATCCAATGTTCTCTACCCTTTTCTGGCGATACTATTGAAATAATCCACCCCCAAAAAAAGGTAGTACCCTCCGGTAAACTAACAGTTTGCGAACTGGAAAATGGCCCATTTAGTTTGTTGATTTACCTATTAAAAGTGGTGGATCTTTCCATAGTTATGTAAACATTTACCAAAGGGTAAAGCTATGTAAAGTTACTATCATGGCCAATCAAGAGGTTTTCTCAATGGCTCATGGTGGACGAGAAAAACTTAGGGGAAAGTCTTGGGATCATCCCAGAAAGGTCTCAGTCTGACTGGATTTAGCCACCTGTAGTGACAATCCCAATGACTCACGGGTAATCCATGACTGGTTGGTGGTATACCTACCCCTCGGAAAAATGATGGAGTGTGGGATTATGACATTCCCAACTATTGGCGAAATAAAATATGTTCCAAAGCACCCACCAGCATGAGTCATTGGGATTTTCTGGGAATAATGAATAAGATGCATGAATATCCATCAGTTGACGTGATTTATTTTAGCTAGAGTTGATTATCCAGTTGATTATTAATTTATCCAAGTCTTTCTCCACTCGACATTGGAATGCAGTTGAATATCCAGTTGAACCCATCCTGGTTGCATTTGATCCTGGTTTCTTCATTGGAAGACCTGGTTTTGGTGGTTGGAAATTCGAGAACGAGGAGCAAACTTCCCTGATCTCAAATGCAAATACCATATGGTATAGTTAAACAGTTTGCTATTAAAAATTGGCCCATCTATGGATTTAGCATGATTTAGCTACTAAATTGTTGGTGATTTTTCATCGCTGGGTTAAAAATACCTCGCCACTTGGCACTGTCTCATGGTTTCCCCAAACAGTCCCAGTGAACTCAGGGGACCATTGTACAGGACTTTGCATGACTATACTTGGTGGCGAACTACCCAGGAATCGTAAGTGGATTATAACCCCAGTTTTTTTAGTGGGATTTTTGTAGGGTTAATCTACCTATAACTGGGGTTATAAGTCGCTTACTAAGTGGGATGAGCCACCAAGTACTATAGAATAATATGGGGTTCCTCATTGTGTTTTCGAAAAAAACAATTCGGGGATCATATCCGTCATATCCCCACTTCCTTGTTGATGCTGTCAATCTTCAAAGTGTCAAGGTTTGATCCCCCCAAACATGGCATCGTAGATATTCACTATGATCATACGAATATGATATCATCAAAAATCATCTCATATTTCACCATATCATGTTTCTGGGTCAACACATTTCAAAACCCCGATATCTATGGTCATTACATATATCATATATATATATACATATGTATATATGTGTGTGTGAGCAGCGTTCAAAACCCCTCCATCCCATTTTCTTTGGGTAGTAAAGGCGCCCCTATAATCATCAACCAACAGGGGATTTGAACGCCACTCATATCAATGGTCATTCCAGGATCCTAAAATAGAGGTACTGTACCATATTTCTGGCCATATTTTGGGGCGATATTCCCTTACATAGGCCTTACATAGGCCTTATATATGGCATATATGGTACAAGGTGGTCCCCCCCCTAGTTATAAATTTGTTTATAAACCCCATGAACTAATAGATATATCACCAACAAAAACCATAGTTATTGGAGTTATGTGGCCCCCAACTTAGCTATCGAACGGGGGCACCACCTTGTAGGTACCTCCAATCAATCGGTTCCTGTTGCGATCCGATCCAAGTGGCTGATCCAAGACGATGCGAAAATAGACGTGCTGATCATTTTGACCCTGCCTTGGCGTGGCGTGGCGCGAAAAAAATCGGCTCAACAAAGAGGGAAAAAAAGAAAAAAAACAACCCGGGAGCAACAAAAAGGGCTGATGATAATGATTGAGAATGATTGATAATGATTGAATAAATATATATCGTATAAATATATATATATACGATTGTCTATGGTCGGATGGGGTAGTACCTTCTTATAAATGCACTTACAACATTTCAGGGACCCCTTTCCTGCAATCACGATTCTTTGATGGCTGGAACCCATGTCCCAATCTTCATCCATTCCCATCTGCTCCATACATGGAATATTTACCAACATTGGGGGCCGTTGTTTGGATTCATGTTGGTAAATAAAAAAATAATTCACTCACCTGATTTTTTTCGGCCCCACGAACTTTCCTCAGCCCTCCAAGCTGCGCTTTTAGGGAGGACTGTGTTCCACCTGACGTGCTTGTCCTTGAAGCGGTGATACGACCGCCAAGAGGTGATAGAATCCTCCTCCAAGGTCTGCCCGTCAGCCCGTGCCGAAGACCGCACTGTGTCGATTGCGGAGAAGACTCCCAATCGATGAGGCGTTCTTTCCAGGATGATGGCAACTTGACATAGTGTCTGCACCAAATTGATATTGATGTTAGGGGCAGTATTAAAAAAAAAAAAATGCCGTTTGTTTCCTTCACATGCTGATGATCAGATGGATTAAGTTGGCCACTTCAGCGGCTGGTTTTTCGGCAGAATCGGTCTAAGCTTTAGTGCAGGCCCTGGGTGAATCCCCTACAACAACTATGATTCCAGTGAGGGAGAACAGTGAGGTTGTGATAATTTGCCCAGATATATGATATATATATATATACACAGTATATATGTATATATATGATATATAATATGGAGCATATGGGATATGTTGTGGAGATGAACCAGGATTTTTGGCATGTTTCCGGAACCCAAACACAGAGGGACTTGCAGTCACTACTTGGCCGCCGGAAAATCCTCATTCACCCGTACAGAGGTGTTGAAATATTCATATGAAACATCACCTGATCATTGACCACATCACCAGAAACCAGAACAAAACATCTCCAACATGTTCCAACATCCAAAATCATCAAATCACCCAAGAAGTCATGTTCAAAATCTTGTTTATGGGGGACGCATGTAAATCCTGGGAACAGAAATAACCATATAAAACATGACCAGTCACCAAAGGTTAGCAAGAAAACTGGCCACGTCATGGGTTGTTAACTTTCTCACATATGCTGGTTCAATAGTGTTAAATCCTAAAAATCATAATTCATAATGCAAGAATCCCGCTTCATCATAAATCAAATCATATCAAATCATATCAATTCTACAATAGTAGTTCTGTCGAAAAAATGAGAATTCTCCATACTTCTCCAAACTGCCATAATTTTGAAGATCACCCTGCCATAGGATTGCCGGGTCATTGTTGGTGAACTCCCCAAGGTTTAAACTGAAATCATCACAATTCCCCCAGTTGGTTGTAACGTTCAAATCCCGTCTTTTTTATGATGAAGTCCCAAGCGTTTCATTGGAAAATTGGGGGGTTTGACATGGTTTAACGATTACAAATGATGATAAAACACATAAAACTGGTTGGTGGTTGAGCCACCTACCCCTCTGCAACTGAATGGAAAGTCATTCAAAATTCCATGGTTCCAAATTTCACATAGCTATAGAAAACAAAACACTTTTTTTAATAGGTAAACTATTCAAATGGGCCATTTTCATCCATTTTCCAGTTCGCTTAAAGTGTTCGTTTACCCGGTAAATCCCCATAGAAAATTCATCCTGTCGAGACACTGGAGCTCGTTGCAGAGCCAGCTGCGGGACATCACAAAGGGATCCTGACACTTGGAGGGATCCTGGTCATTTCATGGTCATTTCATGGTAATTTCACTATGAAATTATATCCAATTTCACTATTTCAGTGGATTTTTCATAGGCTGGCAATGTTTAATATATTGTTTAATGTCATGGGAATTATATCTATACTATTATACTTCACTACGGTAATATATCCCCCAGTGACTATTCATGATTACCCAACTTGAATTATTCATGTTCAATAGGATCGTATATGCAAACTATTGTTCTATTATGTTCTATTTATATTGATGATCCCCATTATATATAACTCTCATAATTAAAGCCCATATGGGTAAATTATAATAATTCACCAACCTGAATTGTTGGGCCATTTGGGGATGAATTCCCTTACTAACTATGATTTCCAGGGCTCGGTCGCAGTGAGGTCGTTATAGTTTACCCAGATAATAGATCAGTTATCTATATCTTTGCCTATACTTGGATGGGCTTCAAAGCCGAATCATAGCCAGTTTTGACACCAGCGAGTAGTCGAATGGCTGTGTTTTTCTCGAATGCCCGCGGGCATGGAGTTAGCTGTAATCCAGACGCCTAACCCCTTGGTGTATCCCAATTGTTGGTATGGTTTACTGCTTGACATCGCCAGTGAATCAGTGCAAATACCCAAATCATCCGTGTGTGTGAACATATTTAGCTGCATAAAAACAAAAAAAAACCTCTGGTAATTGAACGCTCTAGAAATCACCATTGTTCTGATATCTTTCAGAACGGTAAGTCATCATGTGTGTCATCCATTTCTATGGGCCATGGCCATGGCCATGGCTTACATAGCTCGGATCCAGCTGTCATTACCCGAGACGTGTTACGTATTTCATAGTTCCTCATAGACACAGTTTGTTGCGCCAGTGAACTGTTTTTCAAAACCAAAACTCTGTTAAACATAACTATTATAAATCAACTATCAATCCCATTTATTGCTGTCATTAAGTCTTATCTTTCCCTTGCTAGATATTTCATCAGCATAAACCCAACAAACAGTTCACCAAGAAGTGAACTACCCTCTGGTAAAAGCAACATAGCTATGGAACGCTTTGGAAAACTATTACCTGATTGGTAAATTATTGAACTAAACGAACCATTTTCCATAGCAAGCTGTTGAATATTCCAGGATTCCCATTGACAAACCAACACTGTAGGGGATTTCTTCAGAGGCTTTTCGACACTTATCCGATCATGTCAGAATTGATTAGGGTCATGCTTTCAACAATGGTCGTCCATTTTCCATAGCTATGTCAGAATGTACCGGAGGGTGCGTATAATTGTATAATATACACATAAATAAATAGCCGTAATCCATGATGTATCCGCATTGATGGTTGAATCTCCCCTGAATGATTGTGAAAAAAGAAAAAAACATTCCATGACATTCCTGCTTGCTTAACTTGGCTTCTACATGATATTCCCATGATATTCCCATGATATTCCCATGATATTTCCCATGATAACTCTACAGCAACGAAGAATTCCCGCAATAGCCGTGTGTCCTGCACATCAGGAATCCGCCCCGGCGGCAAGGTTCTCCAGTCATCTGCCGAAAAAATCACCGGGATTGATCGAAAATCGGTATCCTTACAATGTGAGGCCCCCTAGATAGCTAAGTTGGTTTATAACTCCAATAACTATGGTTTATGGTACTTATAACTATAGTATTCATGGGGTTTATATAACCCAAGTTGTACCAGTTATAAGTACTAAGAAGTTACCCCATCCCATAGGATCCATGTATGGTATATATGCTAACATGACTGGGGTATATTAATGGTAAATGTTAGCATATATAGCATACATGGATCCTATGGGTTATGAATCATAACATGGAATACCCTCTGGTAAACGTTTACATAACTATGGAAGATCACCATCTTTAATGGGTAAATCCACTATAAATGGTCATGTTCAATAGCTTTTTGTATGTTTACCAGAGGGTAAGGTAAAATGGAACGATGTGAAATATCTATTGGAAAATATGGAAAAAAAAAAACACTTTTTGGGCAAGCTTTATTTGTGTTTTTTCAATGTCCTAATGGATCATCAACGGATGGATACATGTGAAGACTATGGGAAATATGGGAACATGATCGATCCATGGAGACAGATATGGGATGATCCATCCGATAGATGGTCCGATAGATCCCAGATTTGGGTGGTGATTTTTTGTTCTCGATTTCCATGCATTTGTCCCCAAATTCACCCGAATCATCAATTTCCATAGACCATTTTAGTGTTGAAACCCATGGTGACTTGGGGATCCCCCATGACTTAAGACACCTCCATATAACATGATAATCCCAAAGTCACCAACGACTTAATCATGATATCCAGGTGACATATGTCTTAAGTCACCATGGGTTTTCCATTAATACAAACCCTTGGGGATCCACCATGACTTAATCCCCCATTGTATTTTTGAATGTTGATAATCCCTCCCATCAGCCACCTGAATAGGACTGATAGGACCCAGGAAACTTCTCGATCCACCAATGGGCCCTGATACCATCTGGTGAGACAAAACGTATGGAAAATCACCAATTTTTATAGGTAAGTCCTCATAAACCATCTATTTCAATGGGCCAAGGCTTCCACAGCAAACTGTTAAATAGCCACAGGATAACTCTCGATTAATAGCCGTTAAGCACCATTGATGGTCATGAATTATCATTGTTAACCACTATTAACCATAGTAAATCCCATGTAATCCTATATCAAATCATAGTGAAACACATGAAACATCCTATGAAATCATTGGTTATTGTTACCCTATGGCTATTTAACATAGCCATGGAAAATGGCCCATTTATAGTTGGTTTACCTATTAAAAATGGTGATTTTCCCTATGTTAAATAACCAGATGGTAACCATTATTGACCAGAGGAAAATGATGAATAACAACAGGGTACACATGGGTACACCCCAGGCGGCGTAAGACATCCTAATCCTGGCCTTGTACTTCGCGTTCCTGCGCAGGAGTCCAAGCAAACGCACGCCGCTGGAAGATCTCATTGTGGTCCTTAAAGATTTGTTTCTCCTGGAGACCACTTGAAGTGGATGATAAATGGAGGTGATATAGCTGGCAAAATCACCCCAAAAAATGGAGGTTTATAGCTTGGAAAATCACCAACAAAATGGCGGTGTTGATCGCAAAATCATTTATGAATGGAGGTTCAGTTCGCTGGGAAAATCAATTGTAAATGGTAGATGTTCCATTGCCATGTTTGATGATCGGAAAAGGATCCCCTACAATGTGGGGCCCCCAAGATAGCTAAGTTGGTTTATAACTCCAATAACTATGGTTTATGGTACTTCTAACTATAGTTACTGGGGCTTATAAACCAACTTATAACTGGGGGGCCCCACATTGTAGCTAAATTAATATGTTAAAAATTACTTGGATGATCATCCCACTTGGTATACGTGGAACCTCGAAACCAGAAACCTGGTTTCAATTTCATGGTGAAACCGGCGAACCGATTTGCCCATGATCCAGGTCAATGGCTGGTCGGCTGGTTGCTTGATAGCAACATACCATGGATGACTTGGGATTATAGAAGATCTATTCCCTTCTAATGGTTACAGATCAACCTATCATAAGAGAATACATGCGAATACTAAAGTGGAAAAAATGTCAAATTATAAAATGAATTAAAATGGAATAAATATAATGTCAATCAATGATGAATCAACCCCTAGGCCGTTCAACTATTTAAGTAGCAATCCGTCATTGTTTGGGGGTAACCCCTCAACCAGGGTTCATTAATCCAGAGTTGACATTATTGAATACAATCATAGTATTCATACAACAGCTATAACAAAAAATCACGGATTATTGTTCATCATAGAATGGATGATTTTCATATCTCTTCAGTCCATCATAAGCTCACCAAGTACCCTCTGGTAATTTAACATAGCTATTGAAAATGACCATAGAAATAGTGGATTTACCCATTGAAAATGGTGATTTTCCATAGTTTTTTGTATGTTTACCAGAGGGTAGTTACAAAGTAATTAGCCCTTCCCAGCACCTCAGCTTTACATCGATACACATCACCTTACAAAGGAGTCCCCCAGCGCTCCGTCCACGGCTTTCCAGGGATCTTTTTTGCCTGGACGGGACTCTACGTGCTCTACGAAGTATGCGTTACCCTGCCCATATGCTCAATGTATGGTATATTTACCTATAGCATCCTATAGCTACATTTGGGTGTTTTTTGGGGCAAATGTTGGTACATATTCCATACATGGAGCATATGGGCTGTAGTAGAGTAACGGTTTGTGAACTGGAAAATCACAATGTTTTGATAGGTAAACCAACTATAAATCACCCGTTTTCCATAGCTATGTTCGTTTACCAGAGGATATGTTCAATAGCTACGATTAGCAGTAAGACCCTGCTGAATTGTGTGCAAATTTGACCACCAAAGAAAGGAATTTGAACTGAGCAAAGTCTTAAAGATTCACAGGTTTTCACCGCAAATGGGACAATAGAAATGGGGAAATGGATGGAAATGGCTTTTAGCCATGGGGTACTAACGCACAAACATGCACAAACAATTGGTCAGTTTTAGCAAAGTTCATCCCCACGAACCCTTTTTCCTGCACTCGCCTTTTTTTAGCACTGAACTGGGGCACCAACCAATTTGATGTCCTTTTGGTAAAAATAGAGTAGAGGGGCCGGGAGCTGGTGATCATCCCATCTATCATCATAGAAACCTGTTGTAACAAAGGGGTTTCTTTGGAAACCCCTCTTTTTTCATCAACCAACCAATGGGAATTTGGGACATCCATGGCACCAACCAAACCTTGTGCGTGAAAATGTCTTGTAAACCGACTGTAAAAAGGGGAGGTTTTCACTGTAACATCCGACCAATTTTCGAACTCATGTGTGCATCCAAAAAAATAACTCTGGCAGTTTGCAGAAACTGAGCCACACAAAGAAAAACATCATACCATCAAAAACAATGAAACATGGAAACAAAAAACATGACTATGGGTCAAAGCCCTGTTACCCTTCTGTTCAACTCAAAATTCGTATCTGTGGATGTTCATTCCCCTGAAAGTGGTAGTTATAGGTATTGATCTATTCAATATCCTGTCCCTTACCATCCCTATTGCAGCATGATCTTGCCATTAATGTATGCCTGACTGTTTGATGATCGCCATTAGTTGTCAGTTGTATCATATATCATCTTACTGTATATCATATTTATATCCACATATATCCACATAAACATTACATAAACCAGATATGATCATATATGAGAAAGAACCAGTTTTCACTTGGGCACAAAAACGACATAAAACGACACAGCTCGACGGTCTTCGACAAAAATAAGCGCACCAGCTCGATGACCAAATGTCTCAGCCGCCGTTCAGGATCTCGAACATCCTCGGTACACTTCGGCTGTGAGGCTTTCGATAGAAAATGAACACATTGTTTTGGTGAGTTAGTCCATAGTTTCATGATATATTTAATAGGAAACTATATATATGGTTTGGTGAGAAACAATCCTTTACAGCAATCAGTTTGTTCGCCTAAAGTGATATTTCTCACCTACCAGTTGCAGGAGTTATCCCATTTATAACTGTTACCCTCTGGTAATTTAACATAGCTATTAAAAATGGCCATTTATAGATGGTTTAGCTATCAAAAATGGTGATGTTCCATAGTTAAGTTATGTTAGTTTACCAGAGGGTACCTGATAGAAAAATGAATGGTTTTGATACGATTCATGGTTTGATGCGATGTGTTCTTCGATAAAATTCACCCGAACGCCGCTTTTTTTGTCTGGTTGGAGTAATTACCTGGACATCCGGGATATCTGCACCCAAATGAAGCCACATGTATACTGATGAGTTAAAGTTATGGAGATTTTTAGGAGGGGTTTCCAATGGTTTCCATATGTCCCAAAACTATAAATATTCCGAATGTGTCTTGAGTTCATTGTTGCACGTACAGGTACATTAGGATAATCTGAAGGGGTGCAATCAGTACCTTCGGGAATTCTGGAGCCGACCATCTTGACAGCCTATCACCTGTTCTTTGGCTTTGTCAATGAGGGCGATTTGAAAATGGAAACAACATGGAACAATGATCAACCGGAAGGTTTTCAGGTGTATTCACCAGGTAAAACTCATCCGTTTTTCCAAGACAACCATCCGTGTTCACCTTAACCGGCAGAGAGATTCTGGTTGTCTTATGCGTTCATGATCTCATTGAAAAACGCATTGTCATACTCTGGTTGACTGGTTGGTGGTGCAATGTGCCCATCCTGAAAAATGATGGAGTTCGTCAATGGGTTTCGGATGACATCCCATATATGAAATGGAAAAAAATGTTTGAAACCACCAACCAGAACAGCATCAACAGGCACATCGTGTAGTTTTTCATGACTCAACCAGCCACTTTCCTGGCGAAGGATCTCATACTGTGGATGGTTGCGAAATCCTGTAGCAGTTGGACGGCGTATCCCCTCTGCTAATCCCATCGTTTTCAGTGTTTCATAGTTGCCAACAGTTACCCTCTGGTAAACATACAAAAAACTATGGAAAGTCACCATTTTCAATGGGTAAATCCACTATAAATCACCATGTTCAATAGCTATGTTCAATAGCGTTGTTAAATTACCAACAGTTACCAACTGGTGCAGGATTTCGCAACCATCCACAGTATGCTGTAATAAAATTCTACACATCTCTGGCAAAACTCTTCCGCACCTCGTCCAAAAGCCCTCCCACATCCACTAGGTTCCAGAATTTTATCTTCTATATACCCTTCCAACAAGTAGCAGTAACATATATTTGTATGTATCGATATACCATCTGGTTATTTAACATAGCCATGGAAAATCACAATTTTTAATAGGTAAACCATCTATAAATGGGCCATTTTCCATGGCTATGTTAAATAACCAGATGGTACATAGTAACATTATGATCTGCGATCAAACATGGCGTCCTGGCGCGTTGAAGCAATGACGGTAACCGCTGAGCTCTCTGACTCGCTCAACAGCAAACCAGCACTGACCGGGCTGAACCTGGCATGTCAACCGGTGAGGAGTCCACCATGGAAGATATAGGGATTTTTTGGTGGGATATTGTGGGATATTTACCAGAGGGTAAATAAACATAGACCCTGAAAATAACCAATTTTTAATGGAAACTAATCTTCCAAGTCCTATTTGCCAGGGTCTATGTTAATTTACCAGAGGGTAGTATGATTTGTTTAATGGGATATCATGAAGGGTCCTGCCTTGTACAAGGCTGATATAGGATGATACATCAGTACAAGGCCATGCCGGCTTGCGATGATTGCTTGGTGTCACTAAGATCCTGGGATATCAACTATCACTGGACAGTGATGAATTCATGTTGCTTTTAGATGCTTGAAATCCACAACGAAATGCGGCGTATCAAACGTATCAAACGTGCAGGGCGTCTCTGGCTGGATCAAAACATATCAACCGATGGGGTTGCCGGTTCGATATGGGGCTGCATCTTCCTAGTGTTGAACACTTGCAATACCCATGACGGATCCTAACGGTGCTGCTAAAAAAATGGTGCTCCATGGATCCCATCAATATACGCCAGTCATGTTCGCATTTTCCTACCAGCACCAGCCGGATCCGTCATGGGATAGGGAAATCATAGGGAGATCACCTGGGTTTCACGATGCGTGAAACACCTTTTTTGGACCATCCAAAAATCTTTTGGGTTCCATGGGGATTTTCCCAGGAATCATGAGAAATACATATACAAAGGGCATCAAACGCCGCCACATCACTGGTCAGTTATATTTACAATGTGTGTAATGAGTTAAAATGAGTTTAAATGCCAATGATTATCAACCTGCTTGGCTAGTCTTTGAAACTGCTCCTGTGGAAGAATTGCCTAATATTTTGAGGTAAAATCAAAATCCACGGCGAGTTTCTGATTCACATCATGTTAGTATACCAGAGGGTATGTTCATCCATGAATCACCACTGATAATCATTGATTATCATTATAGATTATGGTGGTTTCCCATGGTTTGATTAATAGTGATGAATAATCATTATTAAACACAAAAAAAACATAGGAAACCATAGGAAACCACCATGATCTGTCTATATTTGTTGCGCAGCCCATCAGTGCCACTCGACATCTTCGACATCTCGCCGCGCCTCATGGGTCAATCTTCCGCTGACGCCCCCTACGACCTGAGTTCGAAAAAAGAGCCACCTGATATGGGGTACCCGGCCTGGTAAACGTTTACAAAAAGCTATTGAAAATCCCATAGGATTCATGTATGGTATATATGCTAACATTTGGGGTATATTGATGGTAAATGTCACCATATATAGCATACATGGATCCTATGGGAATGGCAATCTATAGTTGATTTTCCCATTAATAGCAGGGTGGATCTTTCCAGTTCGCTATGTTAGCCCGTTTACCAGAGCGTACATATTACATATAGTTGCCACGTATTGAACGATAGGGAAATCGAACAACAAACACAACCTTGTCACTAGCAACATGAACTTGAACAGCCAAACATGAGGATCAAACTAGCACACATGGGTCACAGGGGGCGTCACTAGTGCTATAGCCAACAATGACAATAGAGACATTGAAAATGGGTTGTGCAATAGTAGGTACGGACAGTAACCAATAAGAATGAAATCATTAAATAAAGTGAAAGCCCACACAAACCAGGATATAATCAATCTATACCAAGAAGGAGATGGGCGACATTACGTGGTTCATACACCGGTCTAGAAAGTCCAGCAGATTCGTTGAGCAGCTGTGTGAATTGAAATTAATTAGGGTTTTTAAGCAAAATAAATAAATAGAGGGAACCAACCCAAAGCACTCTCAAGACACTGTTCAACTGTAGTGTCTGATTTAATTGACTGGTTCAAAGGAACACAGGAAACGATCTCTTACTCCAACCTGGTTGAACCAATTCTGGGGATCAATACTTTGTTTATTTTCCATTCCTCTGGGTGAAAAAAAATGGTCCCAAAAAATGGACAAAAATTGTGATTTTTCCAGCCTGAAAAATGGTACCCTCTGGTAATTTAACAGTTCGCTATTGAAAATGGCCATTCAAACAGTGGATATTCCCATTAAAAATTGTGATTTTCCATAGTTATGTTACTTTACCAGAGGGTATCCCCATTTTTGACTTCACCCAAAATTGGCCGGACCTGACCATATCCGACCCCCGCCTCGCTCTTTCGTGGACCCTTCAAACATCGGACCACCAGTTCACTGGGCGACACGCGCACCTGGCAGGAGCTGCCACCTACCGGGTAAAAACGAACATTGGTATGAAAAAAAAAACATGGGAAAAGTCAGGAAAAAATGATGTGTTGGTGAATCTATTAGAACTAGTGGATGTTTTATCTCTACATATATATATGTATATATATAAGTATATATGTATATAAGTTGGCTGAATCCTAATTGCTGTAACAGTAAGCACGAAACAGAGCACGAAAAGGAGCACGGAGGGAGCGAAAAAAAAACACGAACTAGAGCACGAAAAGTGTCACGGAGGGAGCGAAAAAAAAGCACGAACTAGAGCACGAAAAGTGTCACGGAGGGAGCGAAAAAAAAACACGAACTAGAGCACA
>Ga0126342_10015241_pt1 | contig 13487 bp, 12 predicted proteins | sample Cyp1metagenome_FD_92528 | JGI IMG/M metagenome (GOLD analysis project Ga0126342, IMG submission 92528) | Coral microbial communities from Lord Howe Island, Old Settlement Bay, Australia - Cyphastrea 1 metagenome | ecosystem: Host-associated > Invertebrates > Cnidaria > Coral ...
GACAACTACAATATTAAAAATATATTATATATACACAGGATTTTCCAAAAATGCACGTAGATAGCTGGGGAGATTCTTACTTAGAACATGGGGGAACCCCCAAAACCTCTACTTAGAACATCCTGTGAACATATATGTTCTAAGTAGTGGTCCAGGATCTCTACTTAGAACATGTTTTGGAATTCCAAAACCAATGTTCTAAGTATATGTCCGGCACTATATATATATATATAATTACATATATCAATTTTGCTAATGTTTTTGGACATTTCCATATTGGGCTGGTTATCCCCTTAAACTCCACTGCTCAATCATATTCCCCTATTATTCCTTAGATGGTGATATTAGGATATGATTTGTGGGATTATATGAACATGTATTACCATTATTTTGCGATATTTTTGGGGTAACCCCATATTTTAGACACACGCATATCAACCTTTGAGACTTCACCCTTTCAGCCGACCCACTTCCGTTTGGCGAAGGGCCGAATCAGCCCTGCGATGGTGCGAGAATGGCCTACATATTTTAGGTGCCTTTCACCGGCGGAAGTTGGGGGATGGGTCAAGACCTGTGACTTGCAGTGATTTCCATACAAATGATACGAATGGGGAGATCACAAAGTGTCACAGTCAAAAGTCAAAAGTTAAATTGTATATTCATTTTTTTTTGGGAATGGTGATCAATTTCATCAATCTATTAATAGTGATTTGAATACAGGATTCCCAATTTTCGGGATGGATGACGATAAACCACATGCACATCTTCTACGGCATTGAAGCGGAACGTGAATCCATGGGAGCCGCTCAAAATTTTGGAGACGGCCTTCTGGGAATTTTTTGGATGTGGAAATATGTATTACCCTCTGGTAAACATACAAAAAACTATGGAAAATCACCATGCTATTAATGGGAAAATCCACTGTTTCTATGGTCATTTTCAATAGCTATGTTAAATTACCAGAGGGTAACATGTATATGTCCATCTATGTCCATCTATGAACATGAAGATCTATCAGAGAATGTGCGAACATGTGGTGTCCCCCTCTTCCATACAGATTTTTTTTTGGCGCCGCAAAGCCGCACACCAGCCCTGCATGATGTTCATTGAAGTTGGTTTCAGAAACACATCCAAGAAACGGTAGTAATTGGTGGTTGGTAGGTGATCTTTTCCATGAAAGATGATCCGATTGATCCCAAAACGGCCGTTCCGAAGCGTCCTCTTGAGGGCCAGCAGATCAAACAACGGCCGCGGGGCCTCATTTTGGCGATGGAAAATGCGCTGCGTTTGGCTTGTTTTGTCAATTACCCTCTGGTAAATCAAAGGTGGCAATGGAAAATCCCCCGAGGTTCCGATGGGAACATCCATAAATGATGGTTTTCCATTGCCATGTGAATGATTTCCGGAGGGCACACTTGTTGTACATCATGTATGCTCGGATGTCAATCTTTTAGGCAACAAGAATTGGGGGGTAGCGGGCTTGGAAGCACTGCAATATGGGTGTTTGTGGAAATGGTTATTTGAATAACCAAAGGAACCATTTCATTTGTTTTCATCTTCATATGTTATGATGGAAGTCTGAGGCTAGCCCCTCATACAAATAAGGTGTATGAATCCCAACCTAGGGGACACTAGCAAAACCGCTATTTATTATTTGTTATTAGTGGCAGGGGCACTTCTTGATTTCCATGATATTCCCGGGAATCTATCCATATCTATGACAGGCCAATGATCCATCTATGGAACCTACCCATCTATCATCACCGCAGCAAGTCAGGTTCCAGCCATGACCTATGGTTAGACCAAGCCTAAGAAGCCTAAGAAGATGAAAGTTACTGACGTGTTGCCCGACATTAGGCGTGTTTGACCATGGATTTTCGACAAGATCGTCATGGCAGCTTGAACCAAGAGAATGACATAGAATGACTAGCCGAGACACAGGACGCTGTCAACTACTGAGCCTGTGGGTTATTTGCTCTACTTTGTTTTCACCTATCAAAATAATACGGCCGACCTTATGCAACATCGAGCAAGTTGGTATCCACGTCAGTGCACTCAAAAGCACACCATTCAAAGCACATCGAGGTACTGCCGGTCATCCCCAACAGCACTGCAGCATCGCCATGGCCTTCCGCCGCCTCGGCTTACCTTTGGCGGGTCTTGAGCCCGCCCGGCGCCCCAAAGTTGGCTCGGCGCCCGCCAAAGAGCGGGCAGAGAGGGCCGCGCAGGACCCACAGGAGCCCAAGGCACGGGTGACGCTTGCGGTGCCCGCCACAGGTGCGGCGCGGAGGAGTTTGCCAAAGTTTGTCTGTTTTTTGAAGTGTGGCGAATGTTTGGTTCAAAAATGGCGAATCTGAAGCTTAGGAAACAAATCAGGGATCTCAGCTGCCTCACTCAGAATGGAAAGTGAATAAATCTAAATGATGATCATGGGGATCTCACGTATAAATGGACATGTATCCCCAGCTCAGGGTTGAAACCCTAGCAGATCATTTTGACTACCACCCCCATCCAGTGTTTTGAGAAAGAATGAGAAAGCCGCTTGGAACCCGTCCCCGACCCCTTGAAGATTTGATCATTTTGATCAGTACAATTCAAAACATAGATCATCTATGATCATCTAATGGCACCCTTATGGCACTTAAAAATGTTCTAACTTTGACCCTCCGCATCTTTCGATGGTCCCGGATTGAGGCTTTGAGGCCCACTGGACTCCTTGATCCGATGATTTGATCTCAGAAAATTCCATGCGGCTTCACGCCCGGGTCAAATCGATAGTAAAAGCCTTAGAAAAATCATCAAATCGATAGATTACCCCCATATCATATCCCAAAACCTGAAGATTCTGATGGTATCTGATGGTTTACTCACCATAAATCCAGATAAATCCAACTCGCAGTTGTGATCAGGTGGAACGGTGAAGGCCAAAGAATCCAAGGACAAAGCTCCGAAGACCAAAATCCTGGTGGCTGCTGCGGCCCTGGGAGCGAAGACCAAGCCACTCCTGCGCCCGCGCGCTGATGCTTGGCGCGTTTTGGAACCAAACCATCGGGGAATGGTAAAAATGGACGTTTATGGTAGATATAACGAACCAACTATGGTTACAAATGGTGATTTTCCATGGCTATGTTAAATAATCAGATGGTATATAATGGGGTTTATAATGGCTTATAAACCGTTATGTCCATTACAAACCAACTTATAACTGGGGGTCACCATGCTGTGGGAATCAAACCGTACACCTGATTTTGAAGTTTTTTTGTCTCCGAATGGGGAACTAAATGGCTGTAAGTCGTGCACAAGTCAGAAATCGACATCATTCTACCATCATTATACCATCAATCTACCTTAAATCATCCGAACATCGACCAAGAATCATCTACAGTCATGGACATTCATGGACGATAAAATCATGTATGAATCTTTGAAAACAACTCAAAAAAGCAATCCCTTCAACGACACCGTTTTGCAGGAAATTCACTAAGTTCACTAGCATTTCACAATTGCTCTGGAAATCCGGCAATGGACATCTCCCAAGTTAAAACGATGTTCCCAGGTTTGATCATATTCCCCTAAAATGCAATCAACGTCCCATTAAATCCATTTAAATTCCATCAATTCCCATATCATTTCTGTTTATTTCTCCATTCTTATCATGAATTTCCACCAAAACCTCCCATCACCGTAGGACGTGGATGGCTCCGGCGGCTCTGGCCCCGCCCCGGACCCGGTGGCAGCCGCCGCGGCCGCGGCTCCGGCGGCTCCGGGGGCGGCGCTGCGGGGGCGAAATCTGCTGGGCTCGGTGTTGAGCCATCTGGGCTCCGCGCGGAAGCGGCTGCAGATGGATCGCAAGGTTGGATGGATATGGATGGATGGGAAATGATGGGCTAAATGTGATGGGAAATGTGACTGAAAAATATTTTGAGATGGTGGATAAAAAAAACACAACCAGATGGGTAGTGAAATATATGATTTTATATGGCAAAATAGATCATGAGTGCTTGGTTCTTGATGTGGAGTTTATGCGTAGTTGGTTCAATGCTATGGATTGATCGACGGTTTATGACTGCTCAGGTGGAGAAGGGGGTGGTGAAGGCTGTGATGAAGCCGAAGCTGCGGATGAAACAGCAGCTGACCAGACAGCGGGTGGCCAAAAGTGGAGAAGATGAGATGCCTGGATTTGCACGGAGTTTCAGCCATTTGTTCCTTTTTTTATGAAGCAGACATGAGAAATCTACCGGGGATTTTTTATTTAATACATTTTAATACATTTATATCATATATATAATATAATATATAATGTAATATATAATATAACATTGAAAATAATATAATATAGTATAATATATAATATAATAATATAATATAATATAATATAATATATAATACTATATAATAATATGTAATGATTAATAATAATGTATAATGATTAATAATAATAATATATATATATATACATAATGTAATACATATATAATAATGATATATCATAGAATATATATAATATATATATATTATATTTATAACTATATATACATATGTATAATATATATATATATAGATACTACTCTTTGTTTTGGACTTCTGGAAGCAAAATCCAAGGAAGGAAGCACTGGAATTGCGACTGGCTGAGCATTACTCTCACATGATGAATTTCATCCGCACGCGGGGGGAACCCATTTTGTTCTACCTGCCAGCGAAGCACAATGCGGAAACACAGAAATGTCTCGAGGAAACTCAGCGCACAATCCGCAGAAAGATTGAGATGCTGCCCACGCATCTTGGTGGAGGAGCTGCGGATGAAGAGGAGGAGGCTGAGGCTACTGAGGATTGATATCAGGATGCGGAGTGATAATGGCAACATGGCACGAGTTACAATGATATGCAGCGAACAGTCCTGTTCCATCCCTATCTGGGACCTTTGGGAACCTCAAGCGACTTCATTACGTTGTTTTTGGTGGGAACCAGCTTCCATGTCGTTTGATTTTATCCAGATGTTTGGAAGTGGTTAAACATGCTTAAACCTTCTTGGAACGTTTGTTTGTTGTCATTATTTATGTTGGCATCGGGGGTAGCTAAGCTCCCATTTTATGCTGAAAGATCCAGTTTGTTTGCTGTTTCTTTGACGTCCTGGCTTGAATCATTGTACCTCCTCCGGGCCGAAAAGGTGATTCCAGCGCCGCGGGATCCCAAAATCATAAACCACGGTCCGGTGGTGGTTTAAGTGAAGGATAGTGAAACGGTCCGGTGGGTTTTGGGGTTCCCATTTCAAGACACCCCAATAATGTATGTATATATATAGGATAATCATAACATATACTGAGTATACTGTGCATAAGAGCTTGGTGGTCAAGATGTTTCAAGTGTTTTGCGGAAAGTCCACTCTGGGACGATTCAGAGCCATGTTTTATTGGAATGGGTTGAATAGCAGCCACATAATAGCCATCATTACATTGTGAATTTTTGCATATTTCGCATCATATTTTTGCATAGCATGCACATTCTTTCTTTGGCTTTGTCGTTGTGGCCTGATTATGCACATGCCATTTAACCCTACAAGAGGATAGAAAGAATTTACCTCTATTCCAGTATGTTTATGATTTTTAATTTTCCCATCATTTTGAAAGCCATGAAGTTAGCCCAAACGCTTGGTATTCCGTTGAACATTTGGGTGTGTTTTAAGCTTTATATAATGGGGATTTATGGTGATTTAATGGGGGTTAATGGGATTAAATGGGGATTTAAGGGGATATAACTGACCAGCTTGATATGATGGGGTAGAATGGGATCAAACGCCTGGCCAGTTGGCACCAATGGCTCATGAGACGCATGAGAGATGAAGCACCCTTTTTGGTCACATGAGATGTGTTTATAATTTACATTAATTTACCATCTGGTTATTTAACAGTTTGCGAACTGGAGAATCACCACGCTATCGGGAGATCATCATGATCATCTATTTCTATGGACCATTTTCGACTGTTAACCAGAGGCTAACTCTTCGGAATTCGCCAAGAAAGGCCCTGCAGATTCTTCCAGCCAAAAAAACTCGGCGAGCCCCGATGATCGTGATTGGGATGGATTGCCAGGAATATCGAAGCCAAGTCATTTCAACATATTTCAACGATCACTGGTTGGTGGTTTGGAACATAAATGGATTATTTGTCCATCTATTGGGAATTCCATCATCCCAACTGACTTTCACTCCATCATTTTTCAGAGAGGTAGGTTGAAACCACCAACCAGATCAGACACACAGACACTGACACCGGCTTTCCGTTGGGTGCCGCCAAGCCAACCTATCGATCATGACAGGTGCCCGATTTTCGGGGGTGATCGGGGAACGCCAATCGTTGGGTCCCAACGGTACCGCGTTTGTCGCCATGCCGATGATCCAGTTGTCATTGGTTGTTACAACTGATTTCGTGTTGGTTTTCTGTGCCCAGGTTTACTGTATCATACTGTATCTATATAGTCCAACACAGAAATCGATGGTATTTTTTTTTCGGACCAGTTCCAAGTTTGCTGATGTGCACCAAAAACACACGGATCCATGCCCCACAAGGAAATTTTTGAGCTTGGGGCAAAGCTTTGGATCCCACGACCAGAATTAGGGTTTCAAACTGTTTACATTAACGGTTACATCCACAATCATCCACTGGAAAGCGTTCCGAGAAATATTTGCACCCAAAAAAAACTCACATTGTAATTGTTACGCTTTTTCTGTACCCGGGTTTGTTGAATATCCATTTTCCTAGTTTCTATACCTATGCTTGCTGGGGATATAGATATATATATATATACATATTTATAACGATATATGAGTTGGACTGTTGTGGGTATGACCCCACTAGTTGAATGACAACCACCTATACATTACTATACATGTATATGATAGTTAACGGATAATTAAAGATACTTAACAAGCGTTACACCAACAAATATATGTGCTTACCATGGTAAAAACTTGGGTTTGCACGGCCCATCTTGTAGGATGGTTAGACCATGCCCTGTAACTTCACCATGGCACATATGGCTGGAAATTTGATCGAAAAACCTAAAGCTTCGACAGAACCTTTAACATAGTTAAAGGAGTGACCATAAGGTTTCCTATCGTCTCTAATCGGTAGGGTTTCCGTTCTCGCAACATGGCCAACTGTTAGTGGGTGGAGGCCAGGTCAAAAAATCCTAAATCTCCATCAAATGATATAAATGGCTGCGAGTCGACCCATGAAACATCACGAAACATTGATGGATGGTTGAACCATGAAACACTTCCAGGTGTTTGACCTTCTCTCCCCATGTTCTCCAGGCAGATGTCGAAGCAGTTGGATTTTTAGGCTGGGAGAAGACCACAAACTGAAGAAGTGATGGGAAAAGTTAAGAATTGGTGAACACATAGGAAAACATTATATATATATCCATTTATATATATATATATATATTCATGATGTGTATATATATATATATATTATAATATTATATATATTGTACATAATATATATTATACATATTACATATTTTATCCTAATGCATATATATATATACAATATTATACACATACTATATTATACATATATTATATAATATACAATATACTATATATTACATATTATATATATTATTATTATATGTATATATATATATGTATAATATATAATTCAATATATATTATACATATTGTATGTATATATATGCATAATATATAATCATATATATATATTGATAGTTGCATTCCCCATGGACATGTTGCCGGAAGTTGGGAATTGGGTGTGTTTGTAATTGGAGGACAACTCAATTCATGGCCATGTTGACGCGAAATGTTCAACTGCTAGAATTTTGTGATAGTCTATGTTGGACAAAGCCGTTAGGGCAAAATTGCAACCTTCAAGTTTTCAACAAGGAAAAGGGTATTTTTATGTATTTGTCCAGACTTGGCTTGAAGGAACAATTACTGGAAAGCCCAAGATTTGATTAAATCAATCCATTGATATTTGACCCTGGGGTGACCAGCAAAAAGTGTTTGTTCTCAGCAACTAGTAACTAGTGTAGGAGTTGACAAACTTGAGGAATTCACACGGAAACAGGTGACTTTGGCCAATGCTTATCCCAAGAAGGTACAAGACCGGAAGACCATCATGGTTCAGAAGAACATCATCTTCCTCGTTAGAGTAGGCAGTTTATTTATGTTTATTTATATATCTCATATATATATATATACCATATCAAACAATATATAGACCATTAGTTCATTTACATATTATATATATATATTATATATATCATATATATATATATATCATATATATATCACATATATATATATATATATAATATATATATATATATATCATATATATATATCATATATATATATTATATATATATCATATATATATATATATATCATATATATATATATATCATATATATATATCATATATATATATACATACATGTATCATATATATATATAATATATATATACTACATCTAATACTACTACTATAGACCATCATTGGCCCAAATGGGACCTTCAACTTGCCCGTGGCTTGCCGGTGAAGTTGGGATGATCATGGATATTCCCAGCTTGCTTCCGCTGAGGATCTCAGTATCTCTTGGATATTCCCATGAATTCATATTGAAGAGATATGGAAATGCTATGGAAATGTGGGGCCATTGATTACCCTCATGGTAAATTAATGGTTAATAATGGCTAATAATGGCTATTCATGGTCATTAGTGGGTTATTCTCTGGTAAATTAACAGTTGGACCCTGAAAATAGCCATTGTTTAGTGGAAACTAATCTTCCCCTCCTAATGTACTGCCAGGGTCTATGTTAATTTACTGGAGGGTATCTTAATTAATGGGAATATCATGATTTATAGTAATATAAGAGATTTATCATTATCAATTATCGCATATATTAATAATTGGGAATATGATGATATATGAAGCCAGATATATCTCATGATGATATATGAAGCCAAATATTATAGGAATATGATATTGATCCATGATATTGAAGAGATACTGAGATTCATATTGAACCCAAATTAATTATGGGATATTATGGTAATAAATACCATAATATTATATAATTATGAAATATCATGATATTGCCATAAATCATTAATTATGGCCCATTCTTTCCCATTAAAAGCCTGACTTTTTTATTGGAGAACTATGACCACTGGATGGCTTGCTTCAACGTAGGGCATGCCCACTTCCGACTACCAGGGCACCAGTCATGTTTTTCTGGGGTAAACCTCCATTAATAGAGATATTCCCAGTAAAACCAATATTTGTAGATGATTCTCCCATATTTTTTCCATATTGTCCTATACTTTCCCATGACACCCTCCATTTTTGAGCGGGTGTTTGACCGGGCCGTTGAGCTGCCCAGGCTAAGCTTGTGTGCGTTCTCCTTGCCATTGCGTCTTGGGCAAGCGCTTGGTTGTTGGAACTGCCGACGTGGTCTGGAACAACATCTACGAGCTCATGATGCCCTTCCTCATCATAATCGTAATAGTAATAGCCATTGAAGCATTGTACTAGCAATAGTAATAGTAACACTAATAGTAACAGCAAAGATAATAGATTTAATCGTAATATATAGTAATAGTGGTAGTAATAGTGGTAGAATGATAGTATCAGTCACTAAAGGGAGAAGTCCCAGGTTGCAGCGCGGGGCTGACCCACCTGGCCTAGCCCAAGTGGGATCTCCTAGCCAGGCGCTGTGGGGGGGTTGCGGGAGGCATGGGAGATCCTATGCCAATATCAGTAGATGTACTGAGCATCAAATAGTAGATACCCTTCATGACGGGCCCCGCAATTTATGAACAGATCCAGTACTGAACACGTGTTTCGAGTGGGGGAAATTAGTTCTAGGGAGAAGGGAGAAGGGTCAAACTCCTCAGCCAATAGATTCATGTTGTTTGAAATTGGGTATACTCTGATTCTTGGGATGATTATTTTCATAGCCCCATGGTTGAAAATTGGGGGAATGGTTTCCTGTGGATCTCACATGACAGTTCTTGGCGAACACTCTGTGCAAAGAGCGGCTTTGAAAGATGATTTCCAGGTCTTGCTGGAGAGGAGAAGCCAACTGCAGGCTGGACATGGCTGGACGCTGATGATTTGTCATCCCAGAATCATATTGCTGGGGCGTTGAACCATGGGTTAAACCTTGTTTAATCATCCTGACATGGTCATATATAAACACCCCATGACTGAATCCCCAGTTCATCAACAGATCAAGGCTGAATCCTCCTTCAAGTGTAGATTACCTCCCTATTCTACTGCTTCGATCTGCACTTGTTCTTGGTGAACTCTCCATGTATAGTACCCCCCAAAACGATGCAGAATAGGTTCAATATTTATGACTATTTTAGTACCCGGCGCCGTCTCCAGGCAACTGGCAACGAACACTTTTTTTTCCCGTTTTTAATTAAGGGTTTGGGGTGGGGGATGTTAACGTCCCTGTCAACTTGCTCACATCTTGTATGCTTCGCAAACTTCGGGGTTGGCTGGCTTATATATATATATAATTATATATATATATATTATATACGTATGTATACACGTACAATTACATTAACATTTATATAGGTATTATATATATATATATATGTATGTCAACATATGTATACATATACATTTGTTTTCACAGTTATATGCATAAACATGTATATATCTTCTTTTACATATATATATATATATTTCTCACTTACGTACATATATATATATGTTTAGACATGTGAAGTTAACTTGTCGGGGAATGTTAGGGTCTTCAACTTTCTTTCAAATACCACATATTTTTCAATGTCTTCAAAATTAAGCTTGCGAGGCTCTTTGATGCAAAAAGCCGCAAAAAGCACCAGTTGCCCAAGACGGCGCGACCTTTTAGTAGGTATGGTTTTACTTTTCTGCATTTGTTTGGGGGTGCTAAATATTATCCCCTTTATACCACAGATACAATCCCCGTTTTTTCCCCAGTGCATCACCATAAATGGTCTATTTTTGTTGTGTATACAGTGAAACATAGTTAAACAATTATTCACCAGTTAAACCATTTCTTAAACCAGATCAAACCCATTAACCCCCCATGAAGGCGCAACCCCCGATGCTTGGACGACTTCGCACTAACGTCCAGGGCTGGGGTACCCCACCGAGGCGAAAAAAGTGGTGGAGCTCAAAGGCATGCTGCGTCGCGGCCCAAGGCCAAGTTAGTTGGATTTAACCATGAAACATCTTGAAAGGGGTGTTTGTTTAAAATGGGATACGTTAGTAACTTTGGGATATATTGGGATATCATATCATGGGATGTTTCTCCAATGATTTCATTGTTCTGGAAGCCAACAAGCCCCAAGATGTTTTGCGTTTCGAGGCCGGAAGGGCCTGAAAGTGAGCGGTCGCAAAGACGACCTGGTGCAATGGGGCCCCAGAGGGGTGGATGAGTCAGTTATGGTACCCTCCGGTGTCATCAAACATGGCAGCCGCGTTTCTGGCTGAGAAGTTCATCAAACATTTCATGGTGGATTTTCCAGCAAGCCATGTTTGATTCTTAGGAGGGTACCCTCTGGTAAACTAACGTAACTATTGGAAATCACCATTCTTAATGGGAAAACTCACTATTTCTATGACCATTTTCATCCATTTTCAATAGCTATGTTAGTCATTACCAGAGGGTAAGTTCATATGCTAATCAGAATAAATGTAAGTTCATCAGCTGTAAGTTTTCAATAGCTATAAATGATCATTTTCATCCATTTTCATCTTTGTACTAAACAGGAATGACTCAATGGTCACTATGAAAACAAAAAATCCAAGTCCCACCGTGCTGGTGAAGGAAATCCCCGGTGCTCCTACGCTGGAGCTGGAGTGGCATCGGGCATCTCCATTTTAGACACATGGCTCTGGGATTCAGATAATCACATGATAATCACCATATTAAACCATTATTAAATCCCATGAAATCCGATGAAATCCCATGAAATCCCATTAAATCCTGGAAAAAATCACCATAAGCAAGGTTCAATCACAACAATTCCTAACCACCATCCTATGAAATCACCATGAAACCACCAGAAAGTCACCAGAAATTTCACCCCAAAGTCAGGTGAAGCGCCTACTAATTTCGACACTGCCGGAGGCCTACAAGGTCGGTGCAAAATGATGGGATTCTAAAGGAATTCATAGAGATTTCCATGGGATATTCATCGGAATACAATGGGATGTGTATATTACATATACATGTATATATATATACATATATGGATATGCAGCATAAGTTATATCACTTTAGCTATAATCAAGAGACAGGGATTTCAATTATGTTGGTTGGTAAAACCATGAACCATTGGGATGTCTTGGGATATGCATGTGATATGAATGTGATTTTTTGTGTCGCAACATGCCTTAACTGCTGGTTGGTGGGATGACAGCGATGTCTGAGCCTAAGCCCCCGGTTAGATTAAGAAGTACTAGACCGAGCCTTATTGTTGGGCCGCCTTATTTATTAATTATAGTAGAGCTTGTGAAAACATGTGTATCCATATTTGATCAACAGTTGATGAACCGGATATAATTTTCAAATCGCATGTGCCGCGTCCAATCTATGAGAAACTGATCATCAAATAAATTGGATCAAACAAATCTAGTGATATTGGATCCAACGTTCATCAATCATGTCAAGAACTGTGAACAAAACACAATTCCAGCAACTCTGCATCCAATTCTCACAGCGCTGGACGGACAAGGGGTGATCCTCATTGATTTCGCATTTGATGAGTTTTGGATGAGATTGGTGTCCCCAGTTTCTCGAAATCCCCATTCATAATTCATCGTTATCAAGCCTGAAGCCCACGTACACATCCACATTGAAGATGTCAAGTTCAGGACAAATCTCCCTCGACTTTGGATCAGATGTTTTTCGGCTCTGTGTTCAGATCTCAAAAAACCATTGGGATCGAATGAAACCATTGGGATCATGAAGCCGTATGAAAACGTATTTAAACAACATTATCAACAGTTGGGTTCGTTTGGAGATTATTATCCACATAATGTGTATATATATATATATACACACACACACTCTCCAGTAATCAAGCATGGCAGTGGAAAAACCACTATTTATAGATGATTTTCCCAGCTATAAACCTCCGTATATATAATTTGGGGATTTCTCAGTCAGCTACGTGTGAGCAAACCGGAGGGTATAATTATATTATATATACATATATATGTATGCATATATAACTATATTCATATATATATATATATATGTATATCCATATATATATACATATTTATACAATATATATATATACATTATAATATATATACATTATAATATATATATATATATACATTATAATATATATATATATATACACATTATAATATATATATATATATACATTATAATATATATATATACATTATAATATATATACATTATAATATCTATATATACATTATAATA
>Ga0126342_10015242_pt1 | contig 13485 bp, 15 predicted proteins | sample Cyp1metagenome_FD_92528 | JGI IMG/M metagenome (GOLD analysis project Ga0126342, IMG submission 92528) | Coral microbial communities from Lord Howe Island, Old Settlement Bay, Australia - Cyphastrea 1 metagenome | ecosystem: Host-associated > Invertebrates > Cnidaria > Coral ...
ACTGTCACAGCCCCCAGTTGCCCCCAGTGGCCCCCAGTGGCCCCCAGTGGCCCCCAGTGGCCCCCAGTGGCCCCCAGTGGCCCCCAGTGGCCCCCAGGCTCCGGGCGTAGCTGCAGCTTCATCGGAGGTGCCAAAAACTTCCGCCGCTGCCTTCCACGGAATCGTGCGACGTGAATCACGACGTGATACGACGTGCGACGTCATCGTGAGGCGACAAATGACTCGACACTCGACACTCGACATGACAAGGTTGCAGGAAACCGGGCACCTTTTCTCTCTGTTCTGTGACTTCGGGTGTCTTGCGGAGTTGTTATCACACCTCCCTGCTTCTGAATTCTCACGAGGGATCAGCATAAGAAGGAAAGCTGAACCACAACGCAGTGTTTTTACGGCACATTCCAATCATTCCAGCAATAAAAATACACCAGCGGAAAGATCCTTTGCTCCGAAGATGTCACCAGGAAGTCTTGGTCAAACGGTGTTCTTCATCAGTTCCACCAGAACAAGCGCATTTGACAGTGTTGAAATAAAGCAAGAGTGATAGAAAGCACATGAAAAGATCATAAACATATTGCATATGAATGTTTTTGTTTAAGCACTATGACATCAATGTGAAAGAAGATTGAAAGACATATGAAAGAACAATGCAAGCCCATGAAAGACATATGAATATTTAAAAAGAAACCATGCAAGAAATTTAAAAAATAAAGAAAACTGCAAAAGAATTAATATGTAAGAAATATGAAAACCATATGAAAGAATGATGACGCAGATATGAAAGAAAGAATTATGAAAGAAATATGAACGAATTATGAAGGAGATATAAAAGGAACATGACGAAAATATGAAAATAATTGAAAATACATGTTTAAAAAAAAAGGAAAAAACATGTCATCTTTGCTATTCCGGTTGAGTTCTGCAAGTGGGAATCTTCAGGAGCTTGGCGGACCCAAGGATCTTGGCTTCGCTCGCTCCATTTAGCGAGGTTTGCAGGTGTGCACTGACGTACACCGTCGATGTGGGAAACATCATGAAGTTTATCATCAATGGCGAAGCTACAGGACCCAGGACCCGGGGAACCAAAAATGCACGTAGAAACAGACTCGACACCGATTTTCGAATGTGAGTAAAATGAATAACTTGCAGACCACCATCATTCCACTGTGTTTCCCGTCTCAAATGCCATTCTGGTCTCACAACACCTGCCAATCATACTTGCAATAGGCCCTTGAAGTGACCGAAGTGTCTCAAATTTCCAACCCACATCTCATGGTCTGACGTTTCTTGGTCATGGTGTACACTGCAAACCCACAGACTGCCAGGGTTTGAGCAGCCCGATGTTCCGCTGTTCATCTCTGCATCCAGCGCAGATTCCAGGTAGATGTACCTATCTGCACTGTCATACTGTACCTGACAACTTTCCTGTCAGTGTAAATACATGTGCCCACTGCTCACAGTCAGGCCAAATTCAGAGGCTCTGTTCGATGTCACCATGAGACCTCTTCGTCTGAGGATTGATGAAGATGGATTTGGACTGTGAAGATCGATTTGTCGATTTGGATCCATTGTCGATTATGAAACATCAATGGCCAATGATTGAAGCTTCGGGAATGACAGGAGAAGCCCCAGGTGCATCAACAGCAAGCCTAAATGTATTACCAGTATCGTGGTCTTGTCAAGGTTCCGATTGAAGTTGAAGCAAATCAAACATGGTGAATATACATAGAAGAATATATAAGTCATATGAATGTATAACAATATAAATGTAGAGAGAGAGAGAGAAGGTGGAACAGGTTCGCATCACAGTTCCACATGGAACCAAGACAATCCCAGACCCAGAGCCCAGCAATGTTGCAGGAAGGAAGTGTAGAAACGCGGCTCTTCCTGCAAAAGATGTGCTGACAATGCCCGTCATCCCCAGCTGTCTCACAACGGCAAATTTGCTCAACGCAAGGTTCAATTGCCCTTGCCCGTTGCAGAGGGAAGATGTTTTCCAATAATTTCTTATAATTTGGGCCGTTCGCAGTTCACACTGTCAAGAATTCAGATTTCAAAATAAGTTCACTTTAGATGTGACCATTTGTGTGAGCACTAGCAATTCTCCTATATGAGGAAATGTTTGCAAACGGCAAAATGAAAGGCAAGCTTGACCGCTATACCAACACATGCTTTCAGAATGGCTGTGCTGGCAAGGTCAACAAGCCTTCTTTGCAGCTCCTTCGAAAGTACATGAAGCACCCAGCTGTTCTCTCCTTCTTCGCATCCTCTCCCCACAATTTACAGAGATTCTTCCAGCTGTCTGTGTCATCCGGCGTCATCCGCAACGCACATGAGATTCATTTTACTTAGTGTAACCAATGGATCCTTACAGCCTCAAAGACCGAACCAAAATTAACTCGGCTATGGGCAACCCGCCAGTTCATCCAAGTTCACAAAGACAGCCGGATGGAGAAATGGTGTAAGTTTTGCAACAACTTGGCTCTGTAATATCAATAAGGTTCAAGAAACTGACATGTGACAAGGTCAAGGCAATCAGAACAAGTTGTAAACGTACCTCATTGGATTCCTGGATTGTAGATGAGCCGCTATGTCATTGTGCCGTTATGTCAAAATGTTTTAATAATCATAAGATCACAATAATCATAACAGACAGATCATAATCATAAGGGATCATGAGATTGCGTCTGAACATCTGTTTTAGAAACAGTTTGGGCCGGTTTCGGTGCTTCTCATCCGACTTTCGAAAGGGTCGGTGCATTTTGGCATTCCGCAACCAGATTCTCAGCGACTTCGCTCAGCTCACGAGAGCTCGACTGCGCACGCATGCAGCTGCCCGACATCGCCGCGCTGATGGCAGGTCCACATGGCCCACACGTCGCACATCTCGACATATATCAGTCATCGACATATGGAGTCAACACATCCATGGAAGAAACACATCCATGTAGCATATGCACATTATCTTACAATATCTTACATATATGTTCATAGAATGTCATAAAACACCATAAAACTATGTGCGTCATGCAAGCTGTGCCTGAATCAACACACCAAATAAAGGGCGAGCATTTCTGCATCCTGATTGCATCCTGACAGGTCCTGACAGGGTCCTGACAGGTCAGAGGCAGAGCAAATTAGTGCAGCCAATCTGCCCAATGGCCGATGCAGCGATGCAGCTGCCAAATGTGACAAAGCAGGGCAGAGATGGGCAGAGTGTCAGGAAATGCCACATGTCAGAACAAATGCATACAAATGCGGCCTTGCAGCCTTGTGGCGTTGTGGCGTTGTCAATTTGTTTAGGGCGCGAAACCAGCTTCCGAAATGTGGCAAGTAGAAAGCAATGATGAGAAAATCGGCATACACATGAATCATGATGAATCCTCATGAATCATCAATATCCGTCACATTCCGTTGACTGAGAGATTCACATAGATTCACATCATTTGGTGACCCACCCGGCTTCACAACTTATGGATGTTCAAACAAAATTCAGCCGGTGATTTCGAAACCCTGCCCCGTTTGGCCACAATTCGGCAACGATTCCTCTCTGACGCAATTTCAGCAGGGTTGGCCCAGTGAAAGCTTGAGCAAAGCTGGATAAACAGCCCTCATGTTTCACACAACTGAACATGTGCGCCATGCAATGGGCAAAATATGCAAGAAATAGATATCTAGAAATACCATCAGCTTTTGCTCAATAATGACAGATACAAAACGCTAGTCTAAAGGTCTTGAAACGATGAGCCGGACCATCAACGAGAGTTTCGAATCCATGCTTCTACAGAAGGTGAGTTATACATAGTTATACGTTACTACCCTCTATGCTAAGCTAAGGCAGCTGCTCAGCGCTCATGTCACGGGCCAACCCTTCAAGGATGGATCTTGTCTCTGGCGAGCCAAAGGACGACAGGCTGTCGACGAAGGATTCGACATTTCGACTTAGCAATAACTTTGCGGGACCTTTTTTTTGGTAGCCTGTGGCCACCCGGTGAGCTGAATCTTTTTGGGGCGAAGATTAGTCAAATTCACAGATCTTATTTTGGTCGTCCTCCGTCAAGCCAAAGACCATGGGCCGAAACCACTGGTTCTTCACCTCAGAGACACGGAAAAAATTGGCGAAGTGCTTTCAACTACGACTTCACCGCTTTCATTGTTTTCTTTCAGGAATGAACTTCAAAAAAAAAACTGCAACAGTTGATTAAACTGTAACAGTAACATACAGCAGATATCAGTAGTAAATAGTAGTAACATACAGATATTCACAGAACCAATGATCCAAAGGCAGCCAAGCTGAGGGTGACTAGGCCACGGACGCGAGGCTTGGCACCTACGGGTCCAAGCCAAGTGGTCGTCTGAAACCCACCACACATCACCACACATCAAAAAACATGTCATTCGCAAAAAAAAACAACTCTAAGGAAGCATGAAATATCATGAAATATCATGAAATATCATGAAATATCATTAAATACATACAGTCTCATACAGTATAAAATCAAGAAAGTGCATCATGTGATGAATCATATGCATCACAAACTCAAGGAACTCTACAAGCAAAGTAGGGGACACTAGGGGGACAACCAGATAATGAGGCGAGTCCAACATGTTCCAACAGAGGAATGGAGCCGCAAAAAGGAGCCTGGAGACCAAGGGATTGACATAGCCTGAGATCTGAGAGTCTGGCGCTTGAGACTCTTCCTGGCACAAAATCAACAAAATCAACAAATAATGCAAACAAACAAACAAACGCAAAAAAAGAAACGAAAAATATTGATGTTCTGAGGAATTTGGGAAGCATCTCGGGATTTCTCCATGTCAGAGCATGTCAAAAATTGTCAAATCACGACTGCCATGTGCCATCTGAGTCATCTGAGTCATCTGAGTATCCGACATGTTGTTCTTCAAGCCCTGGTTGTCAGCAGGACGCATGTCCAGGATCTTCTTGGTGGGATGCCTGGATGCACCAAGCTTCAGAAACAGAACACTATCTGTTTCTGTCTATATATACATATACATATATCATCATATATCAATATATATCAATTATATCTCTGTCTATCTCTGTCGTCGAAGCGATTCTTCTCTGCTTTGAAAACACCCCTTGAGCCGAAAGTTTTCTGGAAATATGGCAGAAAAACTCTCCACAATGTCTGTGCCCTCCTGGCCCTCCTCAACCTTCCGCTATCCCACCGTCCCACCGTGTCAAGCTCTGGCCATGGAATGTGCCAACGAAGTCCCTTGCGATCGCATTCGAGTGGAAGTTCAAGAAGCCTCAGCTGACTCCATTGACTCAAGCTGCATCACGCCCCTTTTCTGACTGGAGTCTACTTGGAGTCTGCCTGTGTGAAAACATGAAAACAAAAGCCATAAGCTTGTTTTCTTGCATAGGTCTTAAATGTTGTGACTTTCCAACACATCTTTGCACATGTCACTAATTCTGATACTATGCAAATCTATGCGCTGAGCAGAGCTCAACATGTCAGACACGGCACTGCCTCCGAAGTTGATCTGTTTGTGCTGAGCCCAAGAACTTTTGAATCACTAATTTAATCACTAATCTGAGCATATCTAACCGGAACGAAGTGAACTCAGCATGAGCCCAGAAACAATATCCACGATTTCTCTTGGTCTTGAAGTCAATCGGCAAGTAGAAGAAATCCTGATTTCGACAGATTTCTGCGACACAGCTTTGATGCACGGCCTGGTGGCCGCTGGTGGCGTGGTTTTTTGCTCAGCACCGGACGAATTTCTCGTCGAAGTTCGGGACAACGACATCACCGAGGAATTCCTCACAGTTGTAGCCTGGTGATATCGTTATCGTCGACTCAACTGTCACTCGACTGTCACTCCTGTCCTTTGACTTCACTTCGTGCAACGCTCCATTCAGAATCTTCACATCAACAAACAACATTTTGAACAGCTCATCAATTTCAGCCATAAACCGAAGTTGCAAGGAAGGCATGGAAGGCATGGAAGGCATTAAAATCATTAAGCCACTTCGGTGCGACTCCAAGGAACAGCTTGGAATGTTTCGGACCATCACCTCGACACGAGGTAGATCTGTTGATGACACGACACAAATGTTTTGCTAATTTAATAGTATAACAATGTATAACAGTATAACTTACATGTGGTTTATAAATGTTTATAACCATATTCACCGTATTCAACATATTCACCATATTCACCATATGGTTCACTGGTTCACCATATTCACCATATACAGCTCGTCGTGTCGACCGCTTCAGCTCCCGACCGTCGTTTTGCCTTCCGTGAACTGCATCAGGACTTCAGCCACCGAGGGAATCCTCTCCTCACGTCGATCCGCCTCCGTGAAACACGTTGCGTGTAGACCCTCAACGTGACATGTCTGGACTATGCAATATTGAACACACACATATATATATATATATAATATTATATATATACGTATATATATAATGTATATGTAATGTATATGTATAATGCAAGATGCAAGTCCGCTGTGGTTTCTTCTCAAGTTCCACTCAACTTATAGCCCTGCAAAGAAAGTGCTCTTTTTACTGGTTGACACCATTGACACCTGCAAACTGTTCCAATATCAGCCTCCACTTGTATCGGTGGAGCACAGGACCTCGCAGTGATGCATGCGAGCAACTGCATGAAACATCTGTAAACCGCGTTGTAACATATCTTTAACATTCTTTAACTACATCTGTATCGACATGGCTACCTTTAAATGTTCTTTGCATCTTTTTGAACGAAATAGTAAACATATGTCTACACCTTCCAGCTGTCAGGCAAACAATACAAGAGGTTACAAGAGGCTCTTCGATTCAAACATCTGCTGCCATAGCATCTATAGCAAGAAGCTGTCCGAAAAGCAAACGTCAGACATCCGGTGTATATCTTGTGTATCTTAAAAGATCGTTCTTTTTTATCTTTTTTTTCAGATTGAAAATGAAGAAAATCATTGAAAATCTAAGTCCACCGGATCGCCAAAGTGTTTTCGATCCATCTGTCGACTGCTGCCATTGGGCTTCCAGCTTTGGCATGTTCCGAGAGTTCACATACCGCTGTCCTCGCTGTCCACGCCTCCAAGATGCCGGAGCCCGGCCCAGAGGTGAGATCCCAATGAATTCCCAATGATTTGATGCTGCGAGGGCTATGGGCTATGCAGTGGCATGGAGAAGGCTTGAGCACCCGAAGGATCACCGTGTGGCACGAATCTATTCCCGTTCTTACAATAGTTGAGACATGATCAATTTATGCAAATCCCACAGATTCTCATCGAAGGCAAACCTGAATTCCAGCGCCTGAAACAATATAAATCAGTTCCCCTTCTCAACATGCAAAATTTGCGAAAAAAATGTAAATGAACAATAATAAAAAAAAATAAACAATAATAACAATAATAATATATATATATAGCTCAAAACGATGTGCTACGATGTGCAATGCAAATGCCCAAGCTGCCAGGGTTCCCGACCGATCCGACCGATTGGCCTTGGGAGTCTCCTTCCCAACCTGCCGGCCGAAAAGGCCCGAAACGCGGCCCGTTTCGGCCGAAAGCGTCGGTGGTTTGTACCCTCTGGTTATTTAACATAGCAATGGAAAATCACCATTTTTAATGGGAAAATCCATTATAAATGGCCATTTTCAATAGCTATGTTAAATTACCAGAGGGTATCTCTTGTATTCCAACTGATTTTTCGCTGAAAGTCTATCTGATTCCATCAACTCCGAGAGGTTGGGTTGCAAATTCTATTTGACAGTGACATATGTGAGCACACGAATCGACCCAGGTTTGACCTTAAGAGGTTTGGACTGCCGGGATAGAAGATATGATAGAAGTACTTGTAGTATCTGTGTGCACAATGCCATCGGAAGAAAACTGGTGTGCACCTATTTTTTCTTCCAATTTTGAGCTGCAATCAGGGGAACTCCTAGAGTCCTAGAGGTTCCATTGAATCCCGCACGGTTGGTGCCATTGAATCCAGCCTTGGAATCGTTGGAGACGCTTGACTCGCCACACGATGTTGACCTCGATGCAATGTGCAACAGCAATGTGCAATGTGCAACAGCTCACAGTAGCTCTTGCAAAAGACTCTATATTGGCCCTAAGTCATATTGTTTCATAGATTTTCATAGTGTGTTTCATACAATTTTCATATCAGTATCGTGTTTCATATTGTTTTGGTGTCAACACCGAAGAATCTAAAGGCAAATCTTCATAGTGTCAAACCTCAAAGGTGTTCACGTATTGAGATGCCCACGCGTTGGAGTCCAAGGGCGCCTCCTTCACGAAGCAATACGAAGCAATACGAAGCATAGTGACATAGTATGACAAATGTATGACAAATGTGAAGCTGTGTCATTTCAGTTTCATATCATAGACACATAGAAAAGCCATAGAGAAACTATGAGAAACTAATAGCCCAATAGCTGAGAAGCGAAATTCTCCACGATCTTCGCACTTCTCGGCTCGACTCGAAATGGGTCAACGCTGGTCACCATGTGGTGACCATGTGGTCACCATGTGGTCACCGTGCCTCACGGCTCTCCAGATGTTGGAGCTTCAGACCAGCCTCAGCGTGTGCGTCCCTTCTCCACACCAAAATTCCTGTCCATGCACAAGGACAATCTCTTGCATTTAAATGCCATTTAGTTCACAAGACTGTGGTTGACCATGGTAAAGTGAAAAAACACAATGCTGAATGATGAGACAATTTGATTTTGGTGTCTCTGTGCATAGAGTGTGCTGAGGCATCCGCAGTTGGCATCTGCATCACCTTGGAAAAAGGAACTCGGTTCTCAGATCAGACATCCAGCCCAGCCCTAGACAACAAAGAATCTGTTAAGATTTTATTAAGACATCTTGAAGCATCTTGAAGCACCTCTTTTCGAGCCAGGAGACAAAGTGGAGTGAGATGGATTGAGTCAAAATGAAGATTAATGATACACAGATACGGCAGAACCGTCACCTCGACGGAAAGTGAAAGTGTGTCCCTCGAAGTGTTCTAAGTTGGAAAACGTCCTGTCCGAGAAATGTCCTCAAGACGAGCTGCCTTATTTGGGCTGCGAAATTTGGGCTCTGATGAATCAATTCAGATGGTTCAGGACAACCACCGAGAAGAAACATGCACTGCCAGTGGAGCCACATGGCCGCGGCGCGGCAGGCGCGGCACAGTATTTCACAGGGAAGGGTCACCAAAGCATGACCGTCCTGTCATTCACATCATCCAAGTCACGCTGTTTTACATGGACACACGCAGCAGCAAAGGGTTGTGCACTGTTGGGTTCTGATGGTTCTGATGGTTCTGATTTGGGGTCCCTTTGAAATGACGCCTTCGTACATCAGCCCCTTGTTCTGTAGCACTTCGAACAGCCTGGAGAAAGCCGTCACAGTCGTAAAACAAAGTCCTTCAATGTCTGAATGAAATGAATGAAAGAAAGGTGTCACAACACTTGTGTCACAGTGTGTTGCACGACAGTGTGGCCATTCAGACAGCACGACGTAGCTTACACATGCCACCATCGCCGTGCCTCGCTGCAGCTGGAACCGAGAGCCCAGACTTCCAACACGGCCTACAGGCAACAACTGTGTCGCCACGACAATCAACGAGGATCAACGAGGATCAACGAGGATCAACGAGGATCATGGAATCGCATTGGAACTTACCACTGAGTTCATAATGTTCATATAATGTTCATATATGTGATGATTTCCACATATGAACATGTCCACCAAGAATTTGCATCTGCAATCAAGTTGGAAACAGTTTTTCTAATTTCTAATCAAAAATCTGTGCCTTCACCAGCACGGACCTCTCACAAATCTTCTGGACGTCCTCCTGGCACACAGGAACGGGGTAGCAAATGCTGGCAGATGGCAGCCGCATGTTCCAATCCGCCTTGATTCACAGAACCGTCATCAGAATAACTATCATAGTCATAATAACTATCATCATAACTATCATAATATCATATAATAAGATATAATAAGATACAACAATATATAATGAGCTATAATCACTGAATAACTATCAATATAAATAAATAATATAACTATTAGAAGAACTATCCGAATATCAGTCCTGGCGCAAACGCACCCGCACCGAGGGAGAAGCATTCAGCGCAGTGGGAGGTTCCTTGCGGGGACGGTGGGACGCTTCAGCTTTGAAGCTGCTCATTCCGACATCTGTGTCATTCCGAAATATCATTCCATATTCCATACGTTTCCATATGTTTCCATATTGTTCCTGTGATGTTTTGCTTTCAAACATTCACCTAGCCGACCTAACGGCACCTCCACGTAGAGCTCTTCTCGCGTGATGCCTTGGAGTGCTGCAAGTGCTTCGAGCTCTTGGAACCTGAACGGACCAAAACGGACCAAAACGGACTGCTACCGTTCTGTCCGAGTTGTGTCCTGATGCAAAAATCAATGCATAACAAAAACATAACACAGTTGACAACATCCTCATCGGGACATGCCATGTCTAAGCATCGAAATTCACACATGGCAATCATGGCAATCATGGCATGGCATCAGATGGCATCTGTCTTCTGAGGTCCTCAAATCATTCAAACCTGCTCAAAGTAGTTCAAAGTGAAGAGAATCTGATGAATCTGCAAAGAAAACATCACTTTATTGCAGTACACTCAGTACACCTCATGTTGAAGTACATGTTGTGGTGCGCAAAGAGCACCAAGAATTCCTTGCGTCCAAGGATCAAGGATTCCAAGGATCGATGCAGGGCGACGACGGGAAAACCGTAATGAAACCCATGCAGCGTTCACCCCTCAGATACAAATCCACATAAATCCACTGGGATCCATAGAACCATGAAACATCACGAAACACCATCCAAACTCAAGCTGTCTCAGTGCGACCTTAATCAAAAGTGGTGGGGAAATCAACCCTAAGCAAGGAGAAAGCAATTAGAAAGAACGCCCATATCACTCTTCAGTTTGGATCTCTCAACGGAGATATTCCGAGACTTGTGCAATCTTGTGCACTCTTCAGTTTGGGGGTCAAAAAAAATTGTGGTTCCTCCAAGTTCATATGGATTCATATGGTGGTTTAGCATGGTTTAGCTTTGGATCCTCCATGTATCTCTGAAGTGTTTGCACCTCCGGTCTCTTGGACTGCCATGTCGACATCAGTGGATTGATCTGCGAACTGCCAGCCTTATCCACTCCAGAATCATCAGCGACTTGCGAAATTGTGCGTCTTGCGTTCAGTTAACTCTGGTTGGGATCATGTATGAGAATGTCTCATGATCTCCCATGATGTCTCATGATGTCCCATGATGTATCATGTCTGAGCCGGGACATGGATTTGAAAATCGAACAGAAATTCAGGGCTGCAGTCTGGACCAGTGAAACGTTCAGTCTGTACTGATTCCTGTGGCTGTTCAGTCTGGATCACCCTATGCTTCTGCTTCTGCAGCTGTAAGCCAAAGAGCACTTGCCGCGAGTGCCGTGCATTGAATCATTGTGATTCAAAAGGGTTCTCCGGACTCGACTCCGATGACGACTCAGACGTTGCGTTCCGAACCAGCCGCGCCACTCTTTCGACGGCCGAATGGTGTGGCACCAGTGGCACCAGTGGCACCGTCTCAGCGAGCTTCGCAGCTTCGCAGCTTTCGAGAATCGTTCGGCTTGGGAGTCGGAGAAGATAAGAGCGAGCGAATGAAGTCATTATAAAAATATATAAAAATTGAAGTATTCATATGTAGTTATCTCCAAATCATATAGAAGCGATTTCCAAGTATATCGATGATGATGATGATGATGAGGAGGAGGAGGGTGGTGATGTCAGTCTCTATGGTCTGATACCAAAGAAACCATCTTGCAAACATCTTGGCTCTCCATGGATTCTTCCAACCCCCAGTTCTTCCGCAACCGTTGCAGCTTGGGGTTTCTCTGAAGGCCTCAAGGTCAGGAAGCTAAAAATCACCACATCTTGTTTCACCTCCACTATATAGTCGGCAGTTTGCCCTCATTTGTCTGGGTGTGTCTGTGTGTGTGTGTTATATATCTTTTTTTGCAGGGAGTCATCAAGCATGGAGGATATGTTTTCCCATCTAGTGGTTGGACTTCGGACATCTAAAAGATCGGTGGCACGATGTACAATGCGTGTAGCAATGTGGCAACTATCCACGATGGAGTTGATCATTGGCACACCACGAGAAGATTTTCCATGGCCAAAGTCAGCATTTAGACAACACATATTGTACCCAGAAGCCCAAAGTTGAAACCACGTATACCTGAGTCTGACGCACGGTCACAGAGGAACACAGAGTGCCACTTGGTGCAACAGGGTCTCTGAAGTCTTTTTCAACAAGTTCCTCGTGAATCGTGCCGCCCAAATACCATCACTATGGGCGCTTGCATCTTAAAAGATCATCGCCGAAATATCATCTGATTTCAATCTATGTAACACTTGGTCGAGTCTTAAGTGGATTGTCCTTGCAGCACAGCCAAATGGCCACAAGCTGAACAAGACTCAACATAGCACAGGTCTTAGACCCCACAATCCTGTACTGTCCCACATTCATGTCATATCATTTCAATCTTCTAAAATCACCAGGTTTTCTTGAAGATTTGAGAGCAATCATGCGCTGTCGGAAAAAAAAAAGGATTCTGTGCAGCTTCCAGGATTTCTGGAGACTGCCACAGCTCACGGGCCATTCATTGGCACAGCTTTTGGGTAGCTGCTGAAACCCCTGCTTCTGCCGTACTCGTTGGCATTGCCATAGTTGTAGTCATCATCAGTGCTGGCGGAAAGGGCCAACCAGATTCATGAAATGTATGAAATCGAACGAAATCCAGCAAAATCCAACCGGACTAGGGGTGCACTGCTCTTGCTCGGCTTTTAACATCCTAGATCCCAACAGCGCCCAATATCGAAACAGAACCCAACGAAATCTGGAGTCATGGAGCCCCAAAAGACCTCTGTGTTTCCGGGGGAAAGAGACTTTGCTGTTTGAAGAAAAAAAACAAGAGACTTGAGAAAACAGCATACTTAACTCGGCAAAGAGCATGTCTTGTGTCTTGTGTCCCATCACGTCACCATCATATCATCATATCCTACTCCAAATGATTCCATATCCCCAGACAATTCGACATAATTCGACATAATTCGACATAATTCGACAATACAATTCGCCTCCGAGATCTGCGAAAGCCGCTACGGAAGCCGCCGTCGAAGAGATCGTCGTCGTCGTCGCGGAAGCTCCGTTGGAAGTCGCGGGGGCGGCGCCCGTAGTCGCGGTCCCGGCCGAAGTCGCGGCTGTCGCGGCTGTCACGGTCGTCGCGGTCCCACGAGTCCCGGCCGCGGAACCCTCGGGAGGAATTTCGATAGCCTCACGAACAATGTTTCGATCTGAAGGAAATCCGGAAAAAAAAAAGAATCATACTGAATCATACTGAATCATACTGAATCATACTGAATCATACTGAATCATACTGAATCATACTGAATCATACTGAATCATACTG
>Ga0126342_10015243_pt1 | contig 13484 bp, 8 predicted proteins | sample Cyp1metagenome_FD_92528 | JGI IMG/M metagenome (GOLD analysis project Ga0126342, IMG submission 92528) | Coral microbial communities from Lord Howe Island, Old Settlement Bay, Australia - Cyphastrea 1 metagenome | ecosystem: Host-associated > Invertebrates > Cnidaria > Coral ...
CTGGTGACAACCTGATGAAATGTCACAACCTTGGTAAAAACTTGATGGAATTTTAAAACTCAATGAAAAATTGCGGAGAAATTGTTGCTGACAAATCTCCAGGGGTGGCACAAGTAGGAAAAAGGGCACGTCTAGATTGACACCCGCTGGATTTACTGGATTTACAAGGATTTCCCAAACATGTGTTTTAGTCCTAGTCGGCAAGTTTCAAAACACTTGTTGCATCCTAGACCCTGGGGCACTGAGTCACAACACATGTTGGGCCCTGCAGCTAACGACTTAGCAACTTAACATTTTCAAGGTCTATGTTACCCTTTGGCAATTTAACATAGCTATGGAAAATCACCATTGTCAATAGGTAAAACATCTATAAATGGATTATTTTCCACAGCTATGTTAAATTACCAGAGAGTAATCTACCAGAGGTTAATATCTTGAAGTCACCAACTAGTTTCAGTGCATACCTACAGTTGTAGCTTGCGTCCCCAGAAAACCGTATGGACAACGTGACTCCTTGTTGGTCACATCCCAGTTGCTTAAATTGCTTGTATGATCACCCTTTTCCCGATTCAACTTGCCATTTTATGGGTATAAAGTAATTAATAGAACTATGTATAAACAATTCCAAATAGACATATATGTATTTATATATATATATTCATATATACACATTATATGTATAAACGGCTGTTGTTTGCCCAAATACATACCTAATTACCCACATGGGTCTACATAATTGCTGGTTCAATCTCATGAAATTTCTCAGTTGTCCAAAAAATCAATGTTTAATGGTTCAATCGTGTGCGAACCGATAAGTAATCACCTTGCAGACCCATTTACCTCACCTTGTAGCATTTCCAAGCAATAGTGCCCACCTTTTGTATGTTAAGTTAATGAGGATGTTACCTGATGAAACGTCGATAACAATAGGATTTTCAAAGTTTATAACTAGGCTAAGAACTAAATATATATATATACAAACACATGGAACACATATCTATGCTTGGATTGCTTATATATATATATGTATGAAACACATATCTATGCTTGGATTGCCAAAATAAACTTGTTTTAAAAAAACATGGGGGTACCCCTAGTTATCATCCATTTTAACAGGAGATTTTTTTTTTAGATTGGATTTTCCCTTATAAACCATCTATTTTGGGGTCATGTTCATTAATAGGATGTTCCCTTATAAAACAACCAGCTATCGGGGTACAGGATGCGGCCCCCCAGTGATGTGAACGTTGGTTTATAAACCATTACAATCCCCACGAACTAGTTCGTTATATCTACCATAAACCATAGAATTCAGCCACTTATAAGGCGTTTCTGAACGCGAGCTCGACTGGCCCCATCCTGTACTAAAGCATGGCTATGGACACCCCCAAGTGGACACCGCCCAAGATACGGCGCCATGGAAGTCTTCCACGAGGTCCACTTCCTGAAGCCAGAACATGTCTGGCAGCACATGTGGCGGTTTAAGGTAGATATAACATGATATAACTCTAGCTCATGGATGTTAATGGTGTGAAACTAAACCAAGATATCTGGGCAAATTATATTCATTCAGATCCTATCCTATGGATCCAAGTACCTTCTTAGGAAGTGTGGGGTGTGATGACTGGGGGGTGTCAATACCTTCTCAGGAGGTGTTTGGATCCATAGGGCTGGATTGTAATTTTTCCTTTTCGGATCTACTATGACTATATAACATGTACTGTATAATTTTTGTTCTGATGTGTTATTTGTGCTTCCAACATCTGGACGGAACATGGTAGAAAGTATGAACAGATTGAGTTTGCTATCCACATCTTTGCTGGCTCAATACCAGTTGCTCAGGGTTCAATCAGCATTTGTTTTGCTGAACACATACCCTCTGGTAAATTAACTTAGACCCTGTGGATTCGCATGGTGCTGGAAGAAAACTGGGCCATTTTTGGGGTAAAGGTAGGTACATATTCCAGCGCCATGGAGCATCTGGGTTTTATGTTGCAGCAGTCTTTTTAGCAAAAATAGAAAAAGGCTGGTTTGGAACAAATGACTGATGATAATTTTCATGCTAATGGTTGCTAATGGTTGTTGAATCGGGGGACCCCTCTATTAATGGGAAAAGGACATCCATGAAGTTGCGGAGTGAACCGAATTTGGGCGTGGGTCACAACTCTTATACCCCTGGTACACTAACAAAAAGCTATTGAAAATTATCATTTATAGTTGATTTACCCCTTAAACATGTTGATTTTCCAGTTCGCAAACTGTTAGTTTACCAGGCCGGGTATACCTCGTTGCTCACCCTTAAGTTACAGTTTTTTACGGCTGAGCATCCCCAGGGCAACGCAGTTGCAGTTGCTGGCCCCCGAGTTATACGTTTGTTTATAACCCCATATATCTGCAACAGTTTTTGTTTATAACCCCTTATTTTTGCAGAATTTATAGTCATGGAGTATGATGATCCCATCATGAATTCCGAGAGGTTTCTGGATATATCTGGTTGGTAGGCCATAATATTTCACAAACCTGAATCTTGCGGCCATTTGGGGATGATTCCCCATATAAAAACCATGAATTCCACGGTTTGGGAGAACAGTGAGGTCGTTATTATTTACCCAGATACATAGATAGATATATTCCGAAGCCTAGTTATTGTAGTTATGTATGCATAAATTGTATAGAATTGTATAGACCATCTTAGCTATCTTGGGGGGGCCACATCGCAGGGAAACAAATAACGCAGGAATTGAATCAAGATAATCTGGGTAAGGACCAAGCACCATAATTCCAACACATCTTTTGCTTCAAGGTCTTTCCCAACACAAGAACAATACCCGCAAGCCTGATCAGCAAAAATGAAGATTCGGTCAGGACCCACCAAATCAACAAACACGAGCAGACTCTTCAGGCCATCTTAGATCGTTGGGAAGTGATTCTTTTCCCTCTGGTAAACATACAAAAAACTATGAAAAATCATTATTTTCAACGGGTAAATCAATTATAAATGGGGTATTTTCAATAGCAAACCGTTAAATTACCGGAGGATATCTTTTAAACTGGAGATAAGAAATCATTTTGGCGATTCCTCCTACTAACCTTCATCCATAGTGAAATGGAGGGCACGGTTGTGACATTTGCTTAGATTTTCATCAAACTTCCATTTGTCGGGAGTGACATCTTAAAGTTCGGGCGGCGTATTGAGTAAATTAGACACAGTCAACGAATCATTCTCAAAACAGACTTCATTTATGGCTTATGTGGGTAAAAGAATCAAAACAACCACCCAAATTATATAGAACCCCCCCAGATTATTATAGATTTTATCATGTGGGTAAAACTGGCTGCCATGTTTACCACCACCCAAATCATCACCATATTTTTTAAGGTGCTATGTGACTACCATTTCCCACCTGGCTGGTGTATGGCATTTTACCTACATTATTTCTGTGTTCCAAGCGTTCACAATGTGGGGCTGGTTTCGCGCTTGCGTTTTCCAATAAAAGCATACCATGGTGTCCACCATCACCGCAGCTCCTGCGTCGCTTCCATATCCCCCACGGTGGTGAAATCCAGCTCTTCCTTGTTGATGTACAACCTGGGAATTTGGACTTTCATTGGTAAAAACGGAAACATTGAAACCCGGAACCCCCATGATCTTAGTAGTAAAAACAGTAAAACCATATAGGTTTCTGGTGAAAAGTGTTCCCAGAAAACCAATCCAATGAGATTTGGATCTGATCTTCCACAATATAACAAATTGGATGCTTGGTGGCCCTCTGCTTGGGTCAAGTTACAGGCGTGTTTTCTTTTTGGGATGTTTCTGGTCATTCATCTGGTGGGAATCCTTAGAATGGCTATATCCCTATATATCCCTATTAACGGATTTATAAGTATTTTCAGGGACATATTATATACATAATATCATATAATATCCCTATTAAATATGAAGGGCTTTAACGGATTGATGACCATCCTCCAATCTGGGTATATAATCAGAGTTTTGATCATGGTACATAGAATGGGAAGCTTAATGCGAATCATTGACTCAGCAACTTCAAGGTTTTTAAAGCAAACAAGCTAGTCAGTGGCCTGTTCTATGGCTTTCTATGCGTGTTCCAAATATGAGTTGCGTCTTGTGGCATTCCGACCTAAATGTGACATTCCGTTGTTGCCGGTTGTTCAAACAATAATTCTCCTTGTTGATTCTGCCTTCCTCAACCATCCATGGCCAACATTGGATAGCCCCAGCTACTAAATTTTCTAACAATTGATCCATTTCAATAATTGTAGCACGGAGAGATATACCCTCTGGTGAACTAACATAGCAATGGAAAATCACCATGTTTAATGGCAAAATCCACTATAAATGGCCATTTTCAAGTGCTATGTTAGTTCACCAGAGATATACCATGAAGAGGATGAAGAACATGAATCTTTATCAACAATTGGGTGATGCGGCGATGAAAAAAATGATGATAGGTCAAGCACGTCAGACCGAGTTATAAATGCAAAGATGCATGTGTGGTTGGTGGTTTTGAGCCACCCCTCTGAAAAATATGAGTTCGTCAGCTGGAATTCCTATTCCCAATATATGGAAAATAATCCAAATGTTTCAAACCACCAACCAGATGTTCTTTTTTTTGATCATCTCATTTTTGTGTACTCAAGTTCTGATGCCGTAGTTCTTTCGATTCTCCCAGCTAAGGTAGTATAACCACAAAAAACAAAACTAAACCATATATTGCAGCATCCTCCAAAAAACGAAAATTCGTAATCAATATTAATCACCTCTAAAAAAACATGTTCAACCATTATTCATCAATTCTTCGTTAATAACCTAAACAAAACTGGGGTCCCATAAATCTAACTGGGTCCATAGTCTAGTTATTACCATCATAATTTCGATGATGACTGAACCAACCAATCTGGGTAAACTATACCCTCTGGTAAATTAACTTGTTGACCCTGAATCCATAGCCTAGTTTTAATGGAAACTCATCTTCCAACCCCATAATTCATGCCAGGGTCCAACTGTTAATTTACCAGAGGGTAGATTTCAGTTGTTATCTAATGGATAATAATGGGTAACTAACTCCATGGGATAATCGCGTATGCTTTTCAGTCATGGGCCCATCGCATAATGGTTGGTAAAATGATGGTAATATTTCGGTAAATTCACAACTTCGGCCATCTTCCGTCCCCTCCGGCCGGCAATTTCGCTACAATTTGGGGATGATTCCCCCAATCGGAAAACCATGATTCAAGCGAGCTCACAGTGAGGTCACTATAATTTGCCCTCAAACAAAAAGTATCATCATCCCCAAATATATATGTATATATATATATACAATAACATTAAATTATTCATCAATATCAATGATCTCCATCAATCACCATTGACCTAGTCCAAGGATACCTCATGATATGATTGGATATTAACGGGATTTAATGGGTATATCACTTGATATCACTTGATATTGATGGGTATCGATGATACTGAATGGATGTCGAAAAAAAACATAGAATAAACTATTCATCTAATATCAATGAATACTATCAGTCTGAATCAATATCATCAATTATTACTATCTGGTTATGAAAAATCACCATGGTATTAAAAACGGGAAACCATCTATTTCGATTAGGGCCATCTATACCATGGCTATGTTAGTCATAACCAGAGGGTATCTCCATCAGTCACCATGGTGTGACACTGCTCATTTTACCAACCATTATGCGATGGGCCCATGACTGAAAAGCATACGCGATTATCCGATTATCCCATGGAGTTAGTTAGCCATGATTATCCATTAGATAACCCATACAATGTGAGGCCCCCCGTTGTGATGTGAACGTTGGTTAACAAAAGCCCCAGGAATACTAGTTTGTTATGTGTGTACCATAAACCATAGTGAAATTAGAGTTATTTGCACCAACTTAGCTATCGAACGGGGGCCTCACATTGTATATCAATATAATCTAATTCAGTAGCTATGGAAAATCACTATGTTGAATAGGTAAATCATCATTTTTATCATCTATTTCTATGGGTCATTTTCCATAGCTATGTTAAATAACCAGAGGGTATTTTATTCTAAGGATCTAAATCATATTCTGAATGAGAAAGTAGCAGGATATGTAATACCATACCAATCTGGTCGGTGGTTTCAACCTCTCTGAAAAATATGACAGTCAGTTGGTATTATTACTATTCCCTTATACATGGAAAAATAAAAACCATGTTCCAAAGCAACAACCAGAATCATATATACCCTCTGGTAAACTAACATAGCTATTGCATATTGCAATTTATAGTTGATTGACCTATTAAACATGGTGATTTGCCAAAATTGGTTATGAAAAACTGAAGCAACCAGTGGACACCAGGCTTCCCCGCTTCACTTTGCTCGGTGCCGTTCCTCCATCTCCACCGATCACCGTGATGGCTGTCACCTGGCCACCATGGAATCCCCTTGGCGGAATTCCCCATGGATTTTTCGTAGCAAAATAGATGGGATATGTTGAATTCATGGGATTTTTGGGATATCTATGGATGTTGCAAACTATCCGAAACCAAACTGTTGTGTAATTTTCTTTGGTTTTTGATCCATCAGCAAACGAACCATCTATTTGCCAACAAATACGGGTGATTCATGTGCTTTTTTTTAAGATTCAAATCCAACAAAACATTGCGATGTTTCGTGCACAAATACCTTATGGGAAATCACCAACAAAGGTCTGGATTCGGCAACCAGCTTTCAAAAATGGAAGAGCAAACCTCTCCATGTAAGAGCAAAAGAAAGGATTTCGGGGCTATACCCTTCGGTGTCAAACATGACTGGCTGGGAAATCCCCAAAACTAAATGGGCATCGAGATAGGAAAATTGCGGAAAATCATCCAACGAAACGATTAAGAAAATGACACATTTGAATCCATTTGCACCACATCATGTGGTACGTTAATCAATGGACTGTGAATTTCAGAACATACAATTAGTGAGGCCCCCCGTTGTGATGTGAACGTTGGTTAACAAAAGCCCCAGTAACTAGTTCGTTATATGTGTACCATAAACCATGATGAAATTGGAGTTATTTGCACCAACTTGGCTATCGAACGGGGGCCTCACATTGTATGTTCAATATTGTTCAATTGGGTGGCTATTTCCTGATCATCATCAGTAATTACTACAAGGTGGTGCCCCATAGTTAGCAAAGTTGGTTTGTAACTCCCATAACTATGGTTTATGGCAGATATAACTATAGTTATAATGGGGCTTATAAACCCACTTATAACTGGGGGACCTCACATTGTACTGAACATTTCCATGGGTCAAAACCATTCAACATCCTGCTAAGAGTGACATTGATCCACACCTATGGACCTATAAGAGTCATACATAACTCATAACTATGTAAATGGCCAGTTATAAATGATTTACCGACTAAAAAAGGTGATTTGATTTTCTATAGTTCTGTTAGTTTACCAGAGGGTAAGCCCATTCTTGTTGCAATATGAAACCGGTTGGTGGTTGAGCCACCCCTCTGAAAAGTATTAGCCAGTTGGGATTATCATCCCCAATATATGGAAAAATAATCCAAATGTTCCAAACCACCAACCAATGAAACCATATATACTGTCTGGTAAACTAACATAGCTATTGAATATTGCCATTTATAGTTGATTGACCTATTAAACATGGTGATTTTCCATACTTATGTAAACGTTTACCAGAGGTATCCGCATATCTTTTTGAAGCACTGTACACGGTGAAGCTCTCTTTGGCTGCACCGAGCTTGAGCATCGCGAACATGTCGCGCGAGGCTCAGAAAATTTCAGGCGTGTTTCTCCTGAGCCGTGGCATTGTCGTCTGCATTGCGGCAAACAGGGGGATTTTTCGGTGCTAGAAAGTCTCTTGATCATAGAACCTCAATATATCCATAGGGTTTGTTTGAACACAGGCTACCCAGAATCCAGAATTCCAATGGATTAAAGCTTCATTATGCCGGATTTAAAACTCTTATTTGTGGGTAATTACAACCATTTTCAGTACTGTCCAGCTGGACACGGTGAAAACGTGGGAATCACTCAACTGTCTTGCATGGTTTGATAAGACCATCCCAGTAAGTGGCTAAGTTTGGGGGGTAATCAATATCTTATGGGAATATCATGGGATAATTGAAACCCCACCGGTTTATTGATAATAGGGGGGATCCCGAAACAGTGCTATTTCCCTTTGTGGATGGTACCCCATGTAATTTTTTGTAAACTAGGGATTTCTATGGGTTTATTAATCTTGGGTTGATATTACAACCAGTGGCCAGAATATGCCGGAATATTGCCATCAAAACCCGGGGTCGTATACAGTAATCCTTTTTCCGACAACAAAATGGTGGTGTGACCTAATTTCAGAAACATCGACAAAACCAATATTGGCGGCTACGTATATATATATATACACACACACCCATTCTAGTTAGTTACAATCTTCGATCTTGTTTTTTCCCTCAATAAACATGTTACATGCATTTTCGGACACACCCAGCTGGATATTGTTGTAATATCATGATATTCTCATCCTCTAATCTTTACCAGTTACAGTAGCAGGCCTTGTGCTCCCTCAAGCCGACCCTAACATCCTTAACTCGACCTCATCAATCCCGACGTTTGCCTTGTGAGGAGCACGTAAGGCAAAGTGGCGAAATCTCGATACAAAAAAACAAAATCAACAGATGTGGAATATCGTGGGGAACTTACTTCAATGGGAATTTCAGGATCCGATTTATTGGAGGTACCTACCATATATTTTTGGCCTATTTTTGAGGGCTATGTAAGGGGATATCCCCCCAAAATATGGCCAAAAATATGGTACGAACGTACCTCCATTTTAGGATCCTGGAATTCCCATTGATTACTGTCTGGTAAACTAACGTAGCTATGAAGAATCACCATCTTTATTACCTTTAAAAGGTAAATCAAGCAGCAAAATGGCAATTTTCAAAAGCAAACTGTTAGTTATTACCAGAGGGAACCAACAAAAAGTTCCGAATCCTCTATGAATGGAATCTGAAAAATCTGACATAAGTTGACTTATAGCCGTCCAACTGCATCTGGTTGGTCCTCTGAAAAATATGGAAGTCAGTTGGGATGATTATTCCCAATATATGGGAAAATAAAAAATGTTCCAAGCCACCAACCAGGCAAATATATCCACCATAATCTAGTTACAGTAATTCAGCTGAATCCAACTGTTTGCCGCCTGGTAATCTAACACTTCGCTACGGAACATCACCAAGTTATACCCCACAGTAAACTAACATAGCTATAGAAAATAGTCCCTTTATGGATGAACCAATGACAAAATGGTGGCTTCTTGAGCAAACTGTTGGTTTACATACAAGGGTAAATGCGTTGCTGCTTCCCCAGAGCTACTGTAACTGGAACCCTGGATCTTGCCAGGAATTTTCCGCATGAATCATTCAGTTAGCAAGTTTCTGAACTCAAATTATCTTATTTATAAGTTTATCAGACGTGTATCCTAAGTCCCTAAATACGTCTTTAGTCCCCCGAAATAGATCTTGCCGTAGAGACCGATCCTGAATCAGACTTTGCACTTTTAGCTGGTTGGTGGTTTTTCGCCATCCCTCTGAAAAAAATGATTTCGTCAGTTGGGATTATGACATTCCCAATATACAGAAAAACATGTTCCAAATCAACAACCAGTTAGGAAGTTTATACTCTAACCAATTGCTCAGTGGGAGGATGAAGTCAAAATTGTCGAAAACAAAATGGTGGACCGAAAATCCGAACTACGAGCCCAACTAGTCTCGGGCACACATTGGACTGTGAGCAACTTCACCAAGTCAGAAATCAGAAACGAATCTCGTGGGGGATGATTTTCCTATTATCTTTGGGATGATGCCTCCTATGATTTGCCCAGTTGCTTCCCCCCTGGTAAACCTACAAACAACTATTGAAACCATGGCCATAGAAATCGTTGATTTGCACACTAAAAATGGTGAATTTCCATAGTTACGCTGGTTTACCAGAGGGTAAAGCCTCTATCATTCTATTTGACTCGTAGGAATTGCTAGTTCATTGAGTTCATGGATTATGATTTTATCTCCGATAAAGGGTATAACCGTTCTAACCCAGAACTCACTGTCAAGCAACAGGGGTTCATATAGCAACTGCTGTATTTTTGTGCAGGTTTATCCATGCCAAGGTGCCACTTCTTCGATATCCTTTTCCTTTCCCCTTCTCCTCAGAAAATGGCTTGGTGGTTTTTCGCCACCCCTCTGAAAAATGATGGACTTCGTCAGTTGGGATGATGACATTCCCAACTGATATGGAAAAACATGTTCCAAACCACCAACCAGTCATTAACCATTATTAACCGTTATTAACCATTATATAATGATTGTTACCACTGGTTGTTATTAACAATCATTAACAACATATGGTTACAGTTGTCTGAAAACCATTGGTTATTAACAATCATTACAGTAACCATCATTAACCATCATTAACCATTACTAACCAATGCGAGGTTTCAGACAACCTCAATGATATGAAGAAACAGTTTCTTTGACCAAAGAAATCTGGCCCTGGGAAAATCCATGGTTTCAGTTGGAAAATCCCAAAAGTAGAAGGAAAATTGGAAAGCTTTTGAAGTGGTCAGACTCATCATGTAAAAAACATTTCAATGATATATGCAAGTAAATCCAATGACATATGATCTAAACTATATATATATATATAGATAGATAGATATCACAAACAAATTACGTAATATAACATATTTATTCTTATTATATCTATATCTATTACATTATGTATATATATATATACATATACATATGATATTTGTACATTATATGTAACATACATATATATATATATATATATCTAATTATATATATACTGAATATTTACGAGATTCCGTTTCTCTGTCTGGCCAATGGAAACCGGCACGCTTTTCCCACCGGGAAACCTTGAAAACCTTGACTCCTCGACGCTCGCCTGACGAGGTGACGTGGGCCATTGATGTGGATATAGTATGATATAGTGGATATGCAATGGAAATATATCATGGGATGTATGTGTGTAAACATTTCTATGGGAGAGATATATATATATATGTAAATGGGATCATATATATATATATCACCTAGTATTTGGGTATGTCTGACAGTAGGGGATTTCAACCCAAGCTATGGCCATCTGTTTTTTGGGTTTCCATGATGGAACATGAAGCTTTAATCCATTGGAATACACTCTGGTAAACGTTTACATAGCTATTGAAAATCACCATTTTCAATCGGTAAATCCACTATTTCTATGGCCATTTTTAATCGCTATGTTAAATTACCAGAGGGTATATCATATCCTGTTTTCACAGAAACCTTCTCTGGTTGGTGGTTGAGCCACCCCTCTGAAAAATATGAAAGTCCGTTGGGATTGTTATTCCCAATATATGGAAAAATAAAAAATGGTCCAAACCACCAACCAGCTTCTATATGTGCTGGGGTGGAAACATAGTATACGTTTTATGATTTTCCATGCCATATTGGAAATCCTTACAATGGATATATAATTGTATATATATATATCCCTATGAACATGGATTTACTATCCACAAACATCGGCATACAAGTATGCAATCCAACTTTTGACACGCTCCATATGGCAATCCACGCTCACTATCTGCCCCTTGCACGGTGGCGGGCAATAATAACCCACTCATTTGGGAATGGTTTATACCATCTACTTATGGTGAACTTGGGGATGGTTTACTCACAGTAAACATCTTTCAATTTATGATGTCCAACAACGATCTGTGTGGAGGTAACGTTGAAAATCAATCCCCTGCATGGCACCCGAAGGGTTGGCCGCACATATCTCGAGCGGCACGCCTTTTGATCGGTGGAATTGCGAACGTATTTTTTGTAGAGTTTCTATATTGCATTGTGTGCTTTTGTTTCCATCAGGCATGCGACCAAACCACAATTTTCGAACTGATAAATCTCCATTTTCAGCAGTATAACCCAACAGAAACACATGTGTTTTTTGCGAAAAATCACGTGTTTTAATTTTTGACTGGGTACAATCCTCATTTTTAGTATACTAAACGTAGCTACTGGTGAAAAATTGCAGCAACCTCAAGAAAAATTGGGTAAACTAGTCGGAGGGCCTTACAAGCCCTGGTGAGTTTAGCAAGCTGGTTTCATTCCTCAATGGTTACACTCAAGTCGGGATTGGAACCATTGAAATTGAAACATCTATTACCATCTGGTTAATAGGTAAACCCAGGTAAACCATCTATAAATGGGCCATTTTCCATGGCTATGTTACATAGCCAGGGAGTAAATCTATTGTCCACTTTTCATGTGCTACAGTAGTATTTAAAGTAGAAACAAATAAACATGTTGGCCGAAAAACATATAAATCACAGCTTTTTTTTTTGCGTAAAATCACACAACACCCAACATTTTTAGGTAGTAAATCCCATCTATTCCCGGGTTCCCCGCGTATTTTTGGGCCTCCCCAGATATGTGGACGGCTCGAGGCTGGAGTGTCGCCCCATACGAAGTGCTGCACAGGCAAGGCCTTGGAGTATCACGGACACGACAACCTGGGGGAACATCCGGTTAACATGTCATAGCAACTTCATGATTTTACATTTTGATGTATGTGTAATCGATATGATAGGAAACATAGCATATATCTGGGATTATCTACAATATAGGTTAATGCAATGTGAGGCCCCCCAGTGATGTTAGTTGGTTAACAAAGGGCCCAGTAACTAGGTACACGGCTCACAGGCGGCCGTGAGGAAATCAGCACACCGTCAATTCTTGCCTTTTGTTTTTCTGCTGATTTACAGTGGTCTGAGCATCCAAGTCCATTTTGGACTTTTCATGCAGCCGTGCCATTGGTTAAAGCGGCTTCATCTCGTAATTGCATTGGGAAATACATGTTTTTTTAGTGGTTTTGCAAAGCACCCAAACTATTTGTTTCAGTGGATGAAACCGTTATTGAAAGTCATGATGTTTCTTCATCAGATCGACAAGGTGTGACATCAATTCTTTGGGAGAACACGGCAAAAGTCTTTGACGCCACATCCAGTGCTGGATCATCGATTGCACACCTTAGCTCATTTTGTGATGGCCATCTTTCTTTTCGTATGTCTGCAATTTTTAAGGTACAGTGCAAGAGAAGAGTGGATAGCGTAGCAGCAAGTCCAAGAGAATATCTTGTAACACGGCCAGCCAAGAACGTTATTAGCCCCCCGCCGAAAACTGATAGCGTGTGGCAAGGCACAGTGCAAGAGAAGAGTGGATAGCGTAGCAGCAAATCCAAGAGAATATCTTGCAAGACGGCCAGCCAAGAAAGTTATTAGCCCCCCCCGAAAGTTGATAGCGTGTGGCAAGGTACAGTGCAAGAGAAGAGTGGATAGCGCAGCAGCAAGTCCAAGAGAATATCTTGTAAG
>Ga0126342_10015244_pt1 | contig 13484 bp, 11 predicted proteins | sample Cyp1metagenome_FD_92528 | JGI IMG/M metagenome (GOLD analysis project Ga0126342, IMG submission 92528) | Coral microbial communities from Lord Howe Island, Old Settlement Bay, Australia - Cyphastrea 1 metagenome | ecosystem: Host-associated > Invertebrates > Cnidaria > Coral ...
CATCCATTTATCATCCATTTATCATCCATTTATCATCCATTTATCATCCATTTATCATCCATTTATCATCATTTATCATCCATTTATCATCCATTTATCATCCATTTATCATCCATTTATCATGGTTTAAACACATGTTCATCCACCGTTGTCGATGTAGCCACCACCCCCGTTGTCGATGGGCCCAGTCGACTGGGCCCCGCGCAAGGGCACGGAGACGATGAAATCGGCCGCATCGCCGAAACAGCGATGCGCTTGATCTCCGGGCTGTGAACAACTCACGAAGGGATACGAGCCTGGGACGTTCCCAGCAGCAAGAAATGGGGATGATTATCTATAATTTCTAGGTCATATAATTATCTATAATTATATATGATTATCATGATGAATTTGAACATATGGATCAAATGGCAGTGTGTCAAAACCTTGTACCCCTGTAGTTCACATCAAAATAGCTGGGATTTATGGATGTGAATAACCCACTAAAAATGGTATTAATAGGTATTGACCCATACCCAAATGACGTTCCCACCATGGCACAAAGGACACACACACAAAAAAAAAACTGAATGGAACTCCGCACGAAAAATCATGTCCAAAAAAGTCACACCAACACTCTGAAGCCAATGGAAGATTGTAGAATTCAAATTCCAGAGCGTGCAAAGCACAATGTAACTCAAGTTGCACCGTTACTCAAAAACATGTGTTTGGCATGCGCATCGAAACGCCACATTCACTGTAGGCAAGAAGGTTTCCTCGGTCTTAGCCGCATGTTTTTTCTCAGTCAACTCTGTATTTCTTGGAATCACATGCCCAAATTGGGTTTTAGAGCTTGGACTCAAAAAGAAAAAAGATCAGAACGAAATCCAACAACACTTGAAAGAGTTCCAGGGGTCTTCAGAAGAGACACTGACACAGGAGAGTTTAACAAAGTTATATAATTGTCAGATATGGTCAGAAACTGAACGCAACGTGGAGCGACTTGCCCCTAAAGTTGGACCCAGCCTATTCCTACATTCATGGGCACTCACTCTGCCACCAGGCTGCTTGCTTGAATCATGTCGGATGTGGAGAATCAGTGGAGATTCTCAACCATAAACAACCAACACCAAAAAGCACCCAAACAACAAAACCACAAAGGTACATCCAGTCGAAAATTTCGAAGAACCGGGTGAAGATCCAGTCTGAGCCAACTCTGAGACCCACACCCAGCAGCAGTTCCTGTCAGCTTCCCGACTGGAAATGCCAGGTGGGCAGTTGAGTCACTATTGGCCACCATTTGGCTTCATTATTGTTTAGCAAGTTTATCCATAATATTCCATAATAGTTTATCATTGCAGTCAATAATTCTGATCAATCAATAATGCAAATCATGGCGTGGCTTCACCATGCTTTATCATTCAAGCCAAAAACACGAGATATGAACTCATGAAGAACGTATGAGTCGTCGCGCAGCGGCATAGCTGTTTTGTCTAAGATTCCACGTCCAAGGTCTGTCCAAGGTTCATCCAAGTGGGAACAGCTCTATGCTTGCGATCCCATGTGCCGGGCAGTCAGTGTCCTCATACAAAGGATGGTCAACAAACTCATTTGACATAGTCTGCAATGGGTTTGTGTGCTTGTCAACAGGGGTCATGTGAAACATCATCCCAAATACCCTCTGGTAAACTAACATAACTATGGAAAATCACCATGTTTAATGGGTAAATCAACGATAAATGGCCATTTTCAATAGCTATGTTTGTTTACCAGAGGGTAATATCCAGTACTTGACCTCTGTTGGGGATGGTCAGCGCCTATGGTCTGCCCTGATATCAGCAGTGACAAAAAACGCAGATCCGCCGGATCTCGCCCCGCCAGAAAATAAATTCCATACTTGGGGATGCAGTTCCACCAATAAGTGGGTTATGTAACCATAGTTCTTGGGTTATATCCTAGCTTTTGGAAGTTGTTACCATATATGTATACTTAGCGTAACAACATGTTATAACCCCAACTGCAACCCCAAGTAGAGTCCCATAACATCCCATAGCAATATCACTATACCACCCTTGCCCTTGACGGAAAATCCCTTCGTATCTTGGACTGACGATGGGATTTCAGGGTCTCATACATCTCGTCAGATTTGGGTCCAAAGGAGTGTCCTTTTATCCAGATGTTGGATGTTTTAACATGTTTTAACTGTGTTCCACCCTGACGCCAATAAAACATAATAAAACATAATAAAACCATCTACCCAGAAGAATTGAATGGATTGTTTTTGAGTGTGTGATATAGCCAGTGTGTTGGTTTTTAACCCGGGAAGACGCCAATTGTGAATTGATTTATCATTACAATGACCCTCCGGCTATTTAAGATAGCTATGTTCGATGATTGATGATGATCTACCTATCATTCTAGTGGTGATTCTCCAGTTCGTAAAGCGTTCAATAAGCATAGAGAGTACTTTAGATTACCATCCCGATTTTGCTGATTAAACCGTGCTAGATCCTCATAAATCACAATAATCAAATGTCCCCATAAAATCCCACGAAATCACCAATTGAATCACCATTAAATCCCATTAATTTTCATTAAATCCCATGAAATTCCACTATGAAATCACATTAAATCACCATTTTGATGGTTAACATACAGAGAGCTACCACATCGACGCTGCGCCTGCGGCACCAAGCGCGCCAACTTCAGGTAGCCGATGCTTCCCCAGCTGGGCCTGGGCCTGATCGTGGAGCTTCTTCAGTCGTGGGGGGATCTCCAGGGATCCCCAAGTCACCATAGGTTTCAATAGTAAAGTTACTAAAGTGGTCTAAAAATTCTAAAAGAATGCCTGATGTCTAATGACTTGGATGATTTAAGCGGGTTTTATTATTTCAGGAAACCTCCATGTGATGCAATTGTAGCTTCAAATTTGGGTACCACACTTAGGAATCAGTTGTCACACTTAGGTATTTGTGGCTTCTAGGATTCGAGGTATGTATAACTCTGGCTCACCAAAAAAAGTGGGAATGCGTGTTGAAAATCACGAGCACATCTGCGAGAGCTGTGAAACTATTGACCCATATCTTAGCAGCAACTGATTCCAGCAGGAAACTGCCATAGATTTTGGAGTCCCCTGCGGAGCGATGGCTGGAGGCTCCTCTGGCAATGGCAAGGACACGCCCGGCCGGACCTTGACTCAGAACTGCGGCAGCTATCTGGTGGGGCAATCAAAACATTAATGCAAATACATTGAAAAAACTGGTACAATAGTTCCTGTCGCTATGGCGTGTATGATTTGGTATGTCTGGCATCATTTAAGATCTGCTTCAGCTTCCTAAACAATCAAGGTGACATGAATACCTGGACCAGGAAGCAAGCAGAGTTCTTCTTTCAGCAAAGACAGCTTGGTTGGATTCCTTGAGTTTGACCCGTCTCAGTGAATACCCTCGAAATGAAGCTTGAGTGTCGATCCAAGCAGTAAAACCAGGCATTTAACCAATATCTACCAACTGGAAAATCAAACATCATCTACAACACTCGCAAAATTCCAGGGTTTTTCCAGTTTCTCGTGGTGGACCTTAGGTTTTTCAACATCGCTGGATGATGAAATTGCTGCCGGGAGACCAGATGCCAAAGTAACGAAAATTGATCGCGGAGGTCGTGCCTGTCTGATGTGATAAACCCTGGCTGCCATCACCCTACCATTTGTGGATGGAAAAAATATCTGGTTTGAGGTTTGAACCCCTCTAAAAAAAATTGAGTCAGTTGGGATCATGAAATTCCCAATATATGGAAAGTCATAAAAACCATGGTTCCAAACCACCAAGCAGATCTTTATAGTACCTATTGATGGTGATCTTGGGGATGGTTGCATTGGATTTACCACAAGATCACCAAAGAGAGCTGCACCGCCGTGTCTGAAACTGGGTACCATATGGTACCATGGTGAATCCTCATGGCCAAAATCAGCGAAAATCGTCATGGTGAATTATTGATAATTATTGGTGAATCTATGGTGAAAATCATGAAGTTTTCCCCAGAATGGGAAACCACAAAAACACCTGGGAAACCGGGAAACCGGGAAACCTCATGTAGGGATTCTGATTCACATCCTCAGGGCCATAGACTTCTGCCAGGAATTCACGGCCTGGAAGGGTACGGCTGTGGATGTTTTTGATGAACAGTTGGACTGGAAACATATGGACAACAGCTGGAATCATTCATTAGCATTTTCTGGATGTTTTTGCTCAAACATTCCATAATTCCATAGCTTAAGGAAATAAATTATGAGAATAGTATAGGAAAAGATGTGGGAAAACATCTTGGAGAAGAAAACATATGTGCAATTGGAACAATATGAAAAGCAATATGGACAATGGAACATGCTTGGAGTTGCAAAACCAGTTTCAGTCAGTTCCCAACGGTGTCCTTGATAATGATCTGTCGGATATGATCGAAACCATAGCTGGGGATGTTCAGAAGCTATCGACTAATAGTGGGTTGTCTTGCATCACAAACAAATGCCGGCCTAGATCCTTCAGTTATGATCCTGATTCTTGATGCTGAATCTACCATCTTTTCCCTGTTGTACATACAGTATCATTGTATATCTGCAACTATATGCCACAAACCGCTCAAGTTGTCTTTGGGATGCTGGGAGACCCAGTCGTCATAACTCAGTGATCCAGTATGATCCAGTTGTGATCAATTCAGTTTGTGTTGTGCCAGGGAACACCGTAAACACGCACACACACCACTGGTTGGTGGTTGAGCCACCCCTCTGAAGAATAAAGTCAGTTGGGATTATTATTCCCAATATATGGAAAGTCATTAAAATCCATGGTTCCATTATTGATTATTATATCCCATTACATCCCATTAAAAAGCCATGGTTCCAAACCACCAACCACTCCATCTCTATACATTCTCTGGAGGTACGACAAAACTCGACCGACTCGTGGACATTCCAATGCTTCCCGGATTGGGATTCCATGCAATGCTCTGATAAACTATAAACCAATATTAAATCGATCAAACATTCACATGCCCTATTTGGGCAAACAATATACTTATATCCATGTATCATGTTATATGGTGAACTTTGTTGTTCATCTTATTTTACGTATGTGTGCATATATTATGCATATATATATATATATATAATTATAATTATATATATATCATACACCCTCCGGCAATCAAACATGGCTTGCTGGAAAAATCAACCATTGATACTTAATTGCAGTTATCCCAGCTATGAAAACCACCATTTATAGTGGATCAATCAGCCAGCATCATGCAGGATTTCGCGCAGCGCCTACGGGCGAATTCCGCACGATCCAATTGCCACCCGCCAGGCCCCGTCCATCCTGGGAGCCGATCAAACCCAAAATGATGCGGTTGGAAGATGATTTCCCAAACCATTTGATATACCCTCTGGTAATTTAAGGTAGCTATTGAAAATGGCCATTAATAGTGGATTTTCCCATTAAAAATGGTGATTTTCCATAGTTATGTTAGTTTACCAGAGGGTAGTTAATATGATGTAACATTTCTTCTAATATCTTCAATCTTGGTTGTCAATTGATATGATATTCATATATATACATATATATAATATAATATATATATATAATATATATATATATATAATATATATAATATATATATATAATTATATATATATGTGTGTACATGGGTTTGTCATGGCTTGTCTAAAAACACTGTACCTCTTAACCATTGCTTAATCACCATTGTTCCAACTAGAACATCCATTTGATATGAGTCATTATCTCTATATGAGTTATAGTTCTGTATTTATACTATGTTATACTTAGAATTGATCCATATATACCCATAGTTTATGTGAGTTATGTGTCTATACTACTATATTATGCTTGGGTTATCTCCATAGTTTATCTGGACCGATGGAGTGAAAATCGGGATCGACATCTAGGGCACTGAGCGAACTTCAAATTTCATCAACATGTTCCAAATTGCTATTGTTGAATATTCATCAGGTATTCATATATATGGACTTGTTCCTATTCAACTTGTTCCTATTCATTACTATGCTCATATTTTGCGGGGAACCATGGGAACCCATAATTGTACCTCGGACTCCTCTGAATCAAACTGCATTCCAGCCATATTTTCACATAGTAATCAGCGCAGATTTTTTCAACCATGGAACCTGACAGCCGTGACATTCTGACAGCCGGCCGTGTGACCTACCCGTGACTCCAAGGTATGAAAACGATTCTGGAGGTTTCCGAAAAGTCACGGTACCCCAAGTATGCCCAAAGACGATGACCATTTTGGTATAGGTTAACCCATGGTGACTTGGTTATCCCCCATTAAACATCAGAAACCTCTAAGTGATCATCATTGGAATACTCCAAACATCTCCAAACCACTGGCCAACATGGGCCAACTTCCTGGCCAACCTTTGACGATCTTCACGCTGGATTCCGGGTTCCACAGCTTTTCAAAACCATGGCCCTGTCCTCTGAGATGAGGAAATGGACGTCAGGATCGATCTCCAACTTGCCTGATGGGGAAGATGGACCCTGCAGACAACCCCCAAAATGCTCACATCAAAACCACCGAAAAGATGGCAATTTCCTGCTCAAAACAGCCAGAACATGGTACAATTCTCTACAATTCTCATTTCTCATCTCATTTTCCAGTGAAACTCCTTCCAACCATATCCAACTACCCATTTCTGGTGCTTAAACTCGCTTTGTTTCCACCGTTGTTTCCCACGGAAAACAACCCCAAGTCGATGGACCAGGGCGCCCCAAAGTGTGGCACGGGAGGCGAAACGGTATAACAGGCTGTCTATGGTGACCTCGCGGGAATGTCGCAATTTTGAGTTGTAGACATGATCATAAACTATACCCTCTGGTAATTTAACATAGCTATTGCACATGGCCCAGTCGAAATAGTGGTTTTACCCATTGATAGCATGGTGATTTTCCATAGTTATGTGAACGTTTACCAGAGGGTATCTCCATAGATATGAGTTGTAGTTATATGTTTCTAGATGTGGTCAGTTCATGTCAGTTCTCCATAGTCATATGATTATCATAATTATATGATTATCTAATGACATTAGCCAAAAAATTTTGCATCTTTTCTGAAATATGAACACCCATGTATTTTGCACTAGGGGTCTGCTCGTTAGGTCCCATCCCATGAACCAACCATGACTGGGGAGTCATGTTAATCACCGAGATGTGGGGGACAAAAATGAATTTCTATAATGATCATAGATTTTGATTGCTTACTATGTATATCTATGTATAATGTATACAACTACTATAAATCTATATCTATAGTATATATATATTACTGTTTCAGTTTATGGTAAATATTTCTGTTATTTCAGTTCAATATAAATCTATCTATTATATATATATACTGGTTGGTGGTTTGAACCCCTCTGAAAAAAATGAAAGTCAGTTGGGATCATGACATTCCCAATATATGGAAAGTCATAAAAATCCATGGTTCCAAACCACCAACCAGTTACACACATGGTATTAAGAAAAGATACCCTCAGGTAAACTTTCACATAACTATGGTAACTATCATCATTTTTCGTGAATTTTCCCGTGAAAAATGGTGGATCTTTCCATAATTATATATATATATGATTTGCTGAAGATATTTCTGTTTCAGTTGTTGTTACCGGTGGAGCTCCGTCACCGGTGATGTTTGTTTACCTACCATCCCAGTGGACTGATTCTGGGGGCTTTCCAACTCAGTGTGTGTTTTTTCAAACATAAATTACTGGGGATCATCATTCCACTCCACATAGGATTGATATGTATATATATATACTGTATATATATAATTATATAATTATAGTAACTATATATATACACATATAAAATATAAGACAACTATGATCAATGACAGTATCGAAGAAGTGTCACCTTGTACAGTATGCTCGCTTAAGCTTGGAAACTGTGGCCTTGAAGCAGTGTGCAAACCCATCTAGGATGCCAACCATGCCAAATCTGGACATGTCATGGGTGGCTTTGGGATAAAAAAATCTGTGGAATCTGTGAGTAGTTTGTGACATGGCCAAAACATGGTGGTGAACATGGCCGTCCCCTATGGATTTTTGAGGAGTTACCTATAACGGGTATGTGAACACCTATGAATTGGTGGAACATTTGGCATCCCCTTGGGAAAATCCACCGACAAATGGGATGGACAGCCCCTGACATCTGTCCCTAGAGGCTGAGATCTCCGGGCAGACATATCTACGAAGAGGGAGTCGCAGTCCATGGACAGCACCCAGTCCTGCAGACTCTGCAACAGTTCCGTGCAGATTCATCTTCATGGGTCAAAGTTGCTTGCACAACCATGATGATTCTCTTCCCTATTAATGGAGATTCATGTTGTAACGTCAAATACCTCGCGAGGGGGCTCGGACCTAAAGAACTGTAACTATTCTACGAGGAAACAAAAGTCAATGGTGCAGTAGTTGCATGATCTAAGAATCCAATTTTTTCGCAACAACTCAAATAGTGTTAGACTCCGTCGACCGGTGTTCCGAGTGATACGATACTGTGGGTTTCCCCCAGATGCCACACGAAAACCCAGTTTTCGCCAGTAAGGCCCCAGCGTATTTTCCAGAGTTGATCCTTGGCGCATCCATAGGAGCACAACCCGCGAACAGCGAGCACTGTGCTTTGAGTAGGGTAATCATCCAGCAAGTTCCAAATCATGCTGTTCAGTCTGACAGTGGATGTATCAAGCAGCACAGGCGTGATGAAAATCTGCTGCTGTATAAATCCATCCCTATACATTCATGGATGATTTGTCTACCATTGATCGTATCTCATACATAAATGGTATATAAAAATGGTATATAAATGTTCTATGAATGGATAATGTTATACACATGGTATTCTGGTTGGTGGTAAAACAACCCCTCTGAAAAATATGAGTTAGTCAGTTGGGACTGATCATGACATTCCCAATATATGGAAAGTCATAAAAATCCATGGTTCCAAACCACCAACCAGTTACACACATTGTATTAATAAAAGATCCCCTCTGGTAAACTTTCACATAACTATGGTAACTATCATCATTTTTCGTGAATTTTCCCGTGAAAAATGGTGGATCTTTCCATAATTATATATATATGATTTGCTGAAGATATTTCTGTTTCAGTTGTTGTTACCGGTGGAGCTCCGTCACCGGTGATGTTTGTTTACCTACCATCCCAGTGCTTTCAAACATAAATTACTGGGGATCATCAATGGCAATGATACACCGATACACCGAAAAAAACGGCCCAAAAAAGACTTCGCCGAGCTGCAAGTCCAAGGGTCCTGCAATCTGACCCCACACAGGGTGGCGTCCCTGGCGTAGCCGCAAATCTGGCAGGAGTTAATGATATTTAATGGGGAAAATCATGGTTAATAGTGATTAGTAGTGGTTAATAGTGGATAATAGTGGTTAATAGTGGTTTACTTATCGTGATTAAAGATGATTCATGGGGGTTTCTTATGGATAAATCTGGGTAAATTCGAGTGACCTCGGGAATCTTGGTGAGGATTCGAGGAATCATCTCCGCAAGTTTCAGGCTAGTGAAATATTTTTTACCCTCTGGTTATTTAACATAGCCACAGAAAATCACCATTTTCAACAGGTAAACCATCTATAAATGGGCCATTTTCCATGGCTATGTTAAATAACCAGAGGGTACCTAGATTAATACATGGGGATATCACTCAGAATAAATGGCGATCATCAGCTACTCATCCTTTTTCCGTAAATGATATTCTAATCTGAGGGGTTTTTGTTGTTTCACAGGTTTGTTTACTGAAAGGTATCACTTACTGGTTGCCGTGCATCCATGATATTATCATCGAGATTATCGCAATCTATCCCAACTGCAGCGAATGGATCTGACTATATTCAAAGATATTCAAAGTATCATACATTCAACATCATGCCCAATCATACATACACATATTCCATATTCTATATCAAATTTATAAGAGAAAAATTCTCTACCCAGACTCTCCAAGCAACCAAAAAAAATGTATTTTACCCAATCTTTTAACCCATTTTCATTCTAGGGATGTTTCCTAAGTCATGGGGCATGGGGGTACCCCCAAATCATCCAGTTATAGATGGGATGGCTTTCCGCCCGCCTTGGACGAGGCGGGTCTCTGACTCGTCCATTCCTCGATGTCCAAAAAAAGGAGGGTCAAGACATGTCACTACTTCAACATGGTCATTTGATATTGTATAGTTCCAAATGATCCAAATGGCTCATGCATATAATATAAGTTAATATAATATCATATAAATGTATATATAAATGTATATATATATATACATTATATATAATAAATATAAAAAAAGATAATAATAATAATAATAGTAATAACAATAATAATAATAACAATAATAATAATACTAATAATAATAGTAATAATTATTATTACTATATATATATATATATTAATATAATGTATAATAATGTATATATATATTAGAATATATATGTATATATATATAAATGTGGGAAATCCCACCCATCAAATGGTGATCTGGGGATGTTTTATTTGGGGGATGGTGCCGATGGCAGGTATTTGTCCGCTGAGCCAAAGACCAAGCCATAGCCGTGTCTGGCACAGTAGGCTTGACGATTTTGCAATGATCGGCTCAACCTCGGCTGACAAGCTCGGCTTTTGCAAAACTCATGGCAGACTAGATCGGACATCTGGAACCTTGGACTGGTGCTAAACATGGGGAATAGACAAATAATCCATTTAATAATCCATTTAATAATCCATTTAATAATCCATAATAATCCATAATAATCCATAATAATCCATAATAATCCATAATAATCCATAATAATCCATAATAATCCATAATAATCCATAATAACATAATATACTAACCATTCACCATTCTCCCATCCATTCCCTACTAAACCGCCCATGTGGGCGCCCCAACAACCAATGCATCGGCGACTCCGGGCCGTAGTCGCAGAGGGAGAAGATGCCGATGCGTAGGGAGGCGTCGCGGTAGCTGCTAGGCACCTGGCAGCGGTGTCATGATTTTTTTTCGATGGTTTCAATGGAATCTTCATGGGGATGTTACCCTCCAGTAAATTAACATGGACCCTGGCAGTCATCGGGGTTGGAAGATCAGTTTCCACAAAAAAAATGTTATTTTCAGGGTCTATGTTAATTTACCAGAGGGTAACCAGTGGATGGAATAGAAATAATAGAATATGATATTTTTTTGGAAAAAATGATGATGAACCAGTGGATGGAATAGGATACGAGTAGCTTATTTTTAGACAACTCCATATGGAATGTTTGCCAATGTCCCAGTGGTGCAACCGAAAAAACAAACTTGGAGAGGGTCGGCAAAGATACTGGAGCTTCCCTTCTTCCTGACCCTGTTCCATACGTCTTGCAGTCAAGACTAGGATGCAATAGACTCTTACAGATCAGTTGAGGCACTATTTCATAGGAACTGACCGATATTCCCAGTTGTATCTCAATATCATTGTTGGTTAAATATCATTATAGCAGATTCTATCACCATCATATCCGAATATTTTTTGGGGTCATTGTTGATATAGGGCCCTTAATGTTACCGTGTTTGTTGGATATATTTTTTGTAGGTTGGTAGATGAGATTTGACAAAAAGATAATGTTGATAACCCTATATCATTAGATATTGGTTAAATAACCAAACGGCTTATTATGTCTTTCTTAGTCAAACCAGCATTGTAGTATATTCAAATCCATTAGGATTAGGCATCCCACCTACGTAAACATCTACCTACGATAAGATAGAAGCCGGTAAAACATGGTCAATGTTACTTATGTCACTTTGCTAGCAAATAAACATGGCAATTGAATGAATCATTTTAACAAAACATGTGTTACATGGTAAATGAATGGTGAATCCAAACCAATAACTCCAGTAGCAGCCAAGTAAAATCACCGGCGAAATTCCAGCGTCACCTGCAGGTCCGAAAGGTGCCTGGAAGATCGAGCCGAAAGTCGCTGTCTTCGATGGTCCGAAAGTAGGGAAGGGGCTCAGAGATCCAATAATTATTCATCATATCGTTTATCAATGTTTATCCTATAGTTTCATACAGCTTATCAAAGTTTACCATGTTTATCATCTATTGATGTTTGTCCTATAGTTTCATAGAGTGCATCATAGTTTATCATATAGTTCATGATAGTTTCATCATAGTTTATCATGAAATGGCAAGCTTATGCATGTTTGTCTTTTTGCGGTGCGCCATTTCTAGGCAGACCCAGATGTTTTTTTCAAACTGGAGACCTCATATATGTTTCTTTCAAGATGACTCAACAAAACTGGAAAAAAAACATGGCAGTGTGTCAAACCCTTGTACCCCTGTAGTTCACATCAAAATAGCTGGGATTTATGGATGTTCATCCCATTAAAAATTGTATTTTCATAGGTATTGATCCATAGCCACATGAGCCAAGTTGGCTTCACCCAGGACAGTCCGTTGACTTCACCCAGGAGATGGAAGGATCATGAAATTTCTCAAGTGAATCTCGGTCCATCTCGGTACAACACCTTGAAACAAATGATAGGGAAAGTGATGACAAATAGTTTCTGGCGTGCATATAGATGTATATAATGTAATTGTGTATATATATATATATGTATACTATATATATATATATGTATTATATATATATATATACTGTACTGCATATTGATCCAATTTTATAACTTAAACCATCTTACCCCCATATTTCTGGCGAATCCCCAAATCCATCACCCCTCCAGCCCCATCCAAGTGGCGGCAACATGGCCAGCTGGTTGCGGCGCAGCTGCGCTGCGTTCCGCAGATAGGTCTCCATGAAGTCGTCAAACCACCTTGAATCGGCCCAGTTTGGCACAGTTAAAAATGTTCCTATTGGTTGATGGAGATATTACCATCTGGTTATGACTAACATAGCCATGGAAAATCACCATGCTATTAATAGGTAAACACAGGTAAACTTTAAACCATCTATTTCTATGGGCCATCTATACCATGGCTATGTTAAATAACCAGAGGGTAGGTGTTTAGACTTTTGAAACTGGTGTTGGGATCCTGCTTGAGGGAACGCATGTTGAATCCCCCGTCTGCTCAGCTGGATTCCCAGTTTGTGGATTGTGTCCACGCTCCCCATTAGATCCGCACTTGGTATATTCAATCCCAAATCCCCACTAAATCCAAAGGTTAGTATACTTCACCCCAAAAAAAAATCATCCACTGTGAGTATCACTCCAAGACCAGGGCTTTTAACCAGTTGAACCATCAAGAATAAGGATACATATCATGAAAATGCTGGCTGCCCCCCCAGTTGCGCCCCCCCCAGAAAAATAAGAACATAAACGGGATGCAACCAGCAGTGAAGGTTAATAAGCCCTTAGTATCAGGTTATTAACCAGCTAATAGACCTCTATTTGTTGGGACA
>Ga0126342_10015245_pt1 | contig 13484 bp, 6 predicted proteins | sample Cyp1metagenome_FD_92528 | JGI IMG/M metagenome (GOLD analysis project Ga0126342, IMG submission 92528) | Coral microbial communities from Lord Howe Island, Old Settlement Bay, Australia - Cyphastrea 1 metagenome | ecosystem: Host-associated > Invertebrates > Cnidaria > Coral ...
AGCCTACTTTTCGACCCTCCGGAGCCACAAATCATTGGAAAAACGCAGTGTTTCGCGACTTTCCTACCTTTTCGCGCATCTGTATCTTCTGTCCTCTTACTCTTTCTCTTCTGATCTTCTCTCCTCTAATCTTCCTCTTCTCTCTGCCCCTGCCCTGCTCTGCTTTTCATCTGTCCATATTGTCGGAAGTTTGACTTCTAAACTTCCTTCGATTAATAATTATTTCTGGTAGAGCAATAATAAACCACTTCAATTTTTGCCATAAATGTGTGCTATAAACCGTAATTGCTGCTAGTTAGTTGTGTTCAATATGAATGTGAGTAAAGCAAAACTGAATCACCCATATTTTGATGGTTTATAGCACCCTGATGTTTGTTGGCCAAATCTTCAGTTGTGTGGGTCGAATAGCGATTCATTTTATTGGCAAGTGAACAGCGTGCTGGTTAGATCACCATTCTTGTTACATTGTTGGCTACATCCCCAGTCTTGGCTAAATTGCCCTTTGTTGGTGTGAAATCCATAGTTGTTGTGCTTAAATCGCATGTTTTTGGTTATGTTATATACATCCAAATGTTTGTTGGCTGGATTCCCAATTATTGTGATTAACTCAACAAGATATTTTTTGTTGGTTCGAACTATGGATTGCCTGCAAACGCGGATCAATATGGCGCAGAAGTTTTGGGCAATCTCCTGAAAGACGAAATCCAGCAAGACCAGTACGCTGGATACGGTGACTTTCATAACTGGTGGCTTCCAGACTCCGCAAAAGGAGGAGTCAGTGTGAGCTGTTGTTCCCCACATCAACTCTGTAGGTCAATGTTTTTGAAAATGTGTGGCTGAATATTCCCCGGTTGTGTTGTTTGACTGCAAACCAAAGTTTGTTGGTTCAATGATTTAAATGGTATTTTTTTAATCAATCTACTAAAATTTCTTTTCCAAGATGTCAATAAAATCCCAAGATGTTTAAGATTCTGCTGGTTAAATGTCAAGCTCAACATTTTTTTTTTTTTAACCCCCGGTGGAGGGACTGAATCCCTCCCCCATCGCTCCACCAGGCGCTCCACCAGGCGGATTCTCCAGTGCCACTGGCACCTCGCCGGAAACCAAACCGCAGATGGGGGTGCCAGGCGCCGAGGGCGGTGATGAGGTGCTTGAACCGGAAAGGACCAGATTTTTTTTACTGAATTGATATGATATAATATCTCAATATATCAGGACATGTTTATAATATATTAAATATATAATATGTTTTGCAGGATATGATATACTGAAATGATATACTGAATTGATATGATATAACTGGTTGGATATGATACTGATATACTGGTTGGTGGTGACTGGAACCATAGAATTTTGAATGACTTTCCATTCAGTTGGGAATAATGATCCCAACTGACGAACTCATATTTTTCAGAGGGGTAGGTCTACCACCAACCAGTGATAATATATCAGGACATTTTTATCATATTTGATTTGCAGGATATGATATACTGAAATGATATAATATGATTTGCAGGATATATACTGAAATGATATAACATGATTTGCAGGATATGATATACTGAAATGAATATATCATGGACAATCAATGGATTCCATGCATGTTCTTAATGAATGGATTAATGCATCGTTAATGAATGGATAATCCAAGGTTGGCCATCCGAAGAATTTGCTGATGCAATCGATACAACATGTGATTAAATATATTAAAACCTGGTTGGTGGTTTGGAACATATATATATATATATGGGGGATATTTACCATCAACTATAGAGGTTTTTATATGGCTTTATGCAGTTTCTAACTATAACTGCTTGGTGGTTTGGAACCATGGAATTTTGAATGACTTTCCATTCAGTTGGGAATGGAAAATCATCCCAACTGACGAACTTACTCCATCATTTTTCAGAGGGGTAGGGTTGAAACCACCAACCAGAAACTCAGCAGGTGATCCGTGGCAATGGTCATGTACCCTCTGGTTATGACTAACAGTTCGCCATGGAAAGATCCACCATTTTTAAGAACGGTAAACCATCTATTTCTACGGGCCATCTATACCATGGCTATGTAACAAATAACCAGAGGGTAAAGTGGATCATTGGATCATGAAAGTTAGTAGCTGCATATATTTGCAGCTGCATAGTCTATAGGGGGTGCAGTCGTTCTGCCAGAGCTTTATGATACCTTCAATTTAACCAGCTGGAGTGCATGCCAAAGCGGTCGGTGCTAACGCAGCTTAGGCAGCAGCGCAACGCTTCCCCTTGAGTTCAGTGGCCAATACAGTATGCCAATATACAATGTGAGGCCCCCCAGTTATAAGTTGGTTTAGATTCGCCCCAGTAACTAGTTCGTTATTTGCGTACCATAAACCATAGTGAAATTGGAGTTATGTGCACCAACTTAGCTATCTTGGAGGCCTCACATTGTAGGTCATTTGGTTAACGCACTGCTTAACTCACCATCCCCGAGGTTTATGGCGGAGGAATCGGAAAAAACGTCGGTAGAGCTCCAGGAATAGGACCATGTTTCCATGACCCCTCAGTCACGGTGATTGGGATGCGGTAGCCTTGGGCAAGCTGCATCAACCTTACCCAAGCACAGAGTGGGTGAAACACCTCCGATTTTGTTCCTTTAAAGGTTCCCTCACGTGTAAACGCCCTTAGAAGATCTTAGAATCATCAAAAAATGCATCAATCGCCGGAGGACAGACACCTCAGGCAGGGATGCCCAAGGGCAGTGCTACCACGCTGGTGGTTGCGAAAGTGATGGTGTCCTTCAGAATTTTGCTGAGTTTTCCGTGTAGATCTGGAGGTTCTCAAAGAGAAGAGAAGTTCAAATCACCATCAAAATGGAGGAGTTTACTTTTCTGTTTTGGGACACAAATCAAAAACAACAACTGCTAGATGGGCGGGTAATCCCCCAACTGCAATCACCAAACGCGATTGTTCCTAGATATGAGGTCACATTCATACATAAGAATTGTCCAACTTATATACTCACGTCATCTCACGTCAATACTGCGTCAGAATTGCCAGGTGGTGGGTCAAAGCTACTTTGCCAAAATGGGCCGTTCATAGATGTTGATAGCGTCTTCACGTTTTTTTGTTGATGTTTTTTGAGCAGGGTCTAGGGGTCAATACTATTTGGAGATATTTGGAGATTTCCTAAAATGGGGATACCCCGGATCATCCAGAGGCTAAAAAAATGGTGGCTGCCCTTCTTTGGGATGATATCACCCCAAAAAGTTGGGTTAGAATCGGTAGTGTTGGAAAAATAATCTGTGAAGATAACAGGATGGGGCCCCAAAGATAGCTAATTAACTTGCCTTATGACTATACTTAATGCGGGTTATAATATGTTATAATGGTTTATAAACCAACTTATAACTGGGGGGAATCTGTTTCTTGCTCAATCTGTGAATAGAATACGTGGCAATTCAATCTGCAAGAAATATGATTGAGCAAGATGTGTCTATATTGCCTCAAAGTATCCCAAAGTATTGCTTGTTGTTTATAAATCCCATTGACTAGATCAATATATCTACCATAACCCAAGCATTGACCTAGTTAGTTCAACCAACTTAGCTATCGTTGTTGGAAGGTGTGTATAAAAATGCTGGATGTTTCGTTTTGGGATTGGATTGCTGGTTATTTTTCTGAGTAAATCATCAGAAATCAGAAAGACATGGGATAGTGATGGATAGCGATATACAGTGATATATAACTATATATATATATATAGTCATGGTGTTTAAAAAAAGAACACTGGAGATATTCAGCAACACAAAATGGGACATAACGAGTATAACGTGGTCGCGTTGCACCCGTGTCGCGCGCCGCTAGACCTCACTGGCTGACCCAAAAAAACGAGTGGTTGAGTAGTTGACGACGACGTCGTCGCGGTACTGGCAGATTGCAAAGCCTTCTCTGTTGGTGAGAAACATGTTTCAAAACATACGAAATCTTGTGAACTCAATGTGGTGAAATCATGTGTGAGATTGTGTGCAATCATACAAAATCATGTGAAAAATTGTGAAATCATGTCTGATTCAAGTGAAATCATTCGACATCATATGTTTTTTTATTTGAAATACAATACGATCATGTGAAATCCTGTGATCCCTGGCATGTTTTTTGTCCAAAAAGCCCTGGCTGATCTGGCTGTAGGCTGCTGGAGGGTGCTGGCCTTAGGGGTGACAAGGGTGCTGAATGCGGGACAGAAGAATCGTAAGTGGTTTATGATATTGTATACCCTCTGGTAAACGTACAAAAAACTATGGAAAATCATCATTTTCAATGGGTAAATCCACTATAAATAGCCATGTTCAATAGCTATGTTAAATTACCAGAGGGTATGATATAGAGGTTTCCTAAAATTGTCGTTGTCCCACTAACATAGAGGTTAATCATATATAGGAAATGCCATTCATTGTTGTGGGATGAACAGACCTCATTTTACCATATGAACCATAGCAATGGGAATTCCGAGCGAAATGGAGGTTTATAGCTGGGCAATAATCTATATATGAATGAATATATATGGGATGATATGACATGTGATATACTGTATATATATATATATAAAAGCCATTTATGATTGCCCCAGTGCGTTAGACAAGTTGATTTATTTCACTAGGCTAACTAAGTTGGTTTTATGGTCGATACACCTCGACCTAGTTAATGGGTCTTACAATGTGATAGTTTGTAATCCAACAATCAAACTGGGGTGCACCACAGGGGTGATACTTATTGATATTTCAGGATAGTTCATTTAGTTTCATTTACAAGTAAATAACCAACCAATATATGTCCCCTATGTGGCTGGCCCCCACTAAGGACTATCTTAGATGGTTGTTACCTACCCAATGAACTGGGATGCTTTCCCAGGTATATCTGATAAAGGTGGGGGGTAATAGTGTATAAAGGGATGTTGTCACACTGGGTATAAATGCGAATACAAGGGGGTAAGGTATAAGACGCTAAGCAAAAAACATATGTAGGTAGAAGATCATGATGGCAAAGATAAACGGGATATATGATACCCTCTGGTAATTTAACATAGCTATGGAAAATCACCATTTTCAATGGGTAAATCCACTATTTCTATGGTCATTTTCAATAGCTATGTTAGACATAACCAGAGGGTATGTCGAGTGACTTTTGGAAGAAATATGGAGAGTTAACCCACAAGTATTGGGATCGAAGTGACCTCACTGGAGTTTCGATGGTCTCCATGGTTTTTCCGCGCGGATTCCATGGATTCCATTAGCCTCTGGTAGTTTCTTACATAGCTATGGTATAGATGGCCCAGTCGAAATAGTGGATTGTCCCATGAAAATAGCATGGTGGATCTTTCCATAGTTTTTTGTACGTTTACCAGAGGGTAGGTTTCGGCTTTCATGCGGTAAACACCATGGTTTCTTTCTGGTTTTTAGCCGCAGTTTCTATGGTTTCGAGGCGGTTTCCCTGTTTCTTATGCGACCGGTCGCTATTTGCGAACCAGAGTTGCCCATGTTGTTGACTAAAAACAAGCAGATAATCTGGGTAAATTATAACGACCTCACTGCGACCTCACTGGAAATCATGGTTAGTAAGGGGAATTATCCCTAAATGGCCTTAATTCAGGTTATGTAGTGAAATATTATAATTTACCCAGAGATAATAGCTATATGAGTTTTGTTGTTATGTTTAGAGGGGTAGGGTTGAAACCAGGTTGAAACCACCAACCAGAAACTCAGCAGGTGATCCGCGGAAATGGTCATGTACCATCTGCTTATGACTGACAGTGTGCCATGGAAAGAATCCACCATTTTTAAGAACGGTAAACCATCTATAAATGGGCCATCTATACCATGGCTATGTCTATTTCTATGGGCCGTCTATACCATGTTGATGTAACAAATAAGCAGAGGGTATATGAGCGTGTCTCCAAGAAGTTTTGTTTTGCCAAAAACATATTTGTGCTTCATGTCAATTAATATGTCAAATGTTTAAACATCACGAGGACGAATAAACTCAACGTACTTGCGCTGCTAGGTGTTTTTGCCTGAAGCCCACCTTACTCCAATGTGGTAAACCCAATGGTAAACAAAAAATATTGTTGTTATGGTAACCAATAGCCCAATGGTAACCCAATAGCCCAATGGTAACCCAATAGCCCAATGGTAACCCAATAGCCCAATAGCCCAATGGCTATACTCCCAACCCAATGGTAACCCATTTTTTTGTTGTTTTTTTCTTGTTCTGGTTTGTTATGCCTATGTTTAAATTGGGTTGGGATGGTTACCACATGTTACCACCCTACCTTTTTTGGATGGTGAAGCATTATTCAGATGGGCTATGGTTAGTTCTTTGACTGGTTAATGAATGGGTTAGTTCACCTATTGCAAGTGGAGTATGTTGCTTGGGGATATCAGCCACTTCTGATCACAGCGTAAGTGATTAGTTCCATGGCCCATCCTCCGGCAAAACCCGAAGCACCAGTTATCGCAATGTATAATAAACATTTCGAGCTTTGATGTTTACCAAGTATACATTATTATACATATGTCATTATGTATATATAATATAATATATATATATATTATATACAATATATATATATATATATATAATATATATATATATATATAATATATATATATATACACTGTATGTATAGCCCCACGTCGCGGCAATTTCAAATGATCCCGTGTCCACGTCGAGGGGCTTCTTCGAGCTCCTGGGCCGAATCTTTGACACCAGCCAGATGGCCTAGGGAGATGACTGAGCTACAAAGGTCAGGGATTGTTGATGAGTTATACAAGGTGGTGCCCCCAAGATAGCTAAGGAAACCCTAGGAAACCATAGGAAAATGTGGGTTTCATGGGAATTATAGCTTATTTATGTTAGCTAAGTTGGTTTATAAGTCCTATGGCCCTAGGCTTTGTGGAGGTTATATCTATATTTAATGTGGATTGTAAACCAACAAGCATTTTTTCTGGGGGGGTACCACCTTGTAAATTATAAGGGCTTACTGGATGATTAGGTGATTTCTTGGGATATGTTTTTGTTTTCATGATATAATTTCTAATGGGATTTTATGGTGACTTAATGGGGTTTAAAGGGATTTTATGGTGACTTAATGGGATTTAATGGGATCTTTCATGGGATTTACTGGGATATACCCTCTGGTAAACATACAAAAAACTTTGGACCGTCACCATTTTTTGTGGGTCAATCAACTATTTTGATGGCCATTTTCAATAGCTAGGTTAAATTACCAGATAGTAAAAATAATGTTGGTGATTGATGTTGTTTTGGTATCTATATGTTTTTTCCTGCAATTATTGGTGATTGGGGACTATGATTTTCTTTAACCATATTAGAGTAAGCTATTAACCAACTTAGTTTTATGAGATGGGAGGAACAAACAAACTTACTTTAGATGAGACATGCTGTGGATGGGCCAGCGAAATCCTGCACCGCCAAAAGGATGGTTAAAACCCCAAGAAAATAATGGAATAAATCATCCATCAACTGGTGCAGGATTTCGCTGGCCCATCCACCGTGGAATGGATTTTGGGTTCCAGCATCGTGCCAAGATGCGATGATCCAAGACCAGGAGTCGGTCAAAGAGGCCTGGATTGATGCTGGGTCTGCTGGGTGGTATGGAATTGAACTGATTCGTGACCCCTGGGAGCCTCGGACCCCCCAAAACTCTTGGATCTGTTGGTACTGTTCTTTTCCGCTTGTCAACTATCAGCATCATCAACTTTGTTGTGGAGTTTTTGTTGATCTTGCGGAGAGCAGTTTCGAACCTTGTGAAGATAGGCCCCATACAGGTGAATGGGACACAGAACCAAACATGGATATGGGTCAGAACCTTCATAGCTTCCAAACGACTGGTTAATTGATCCCATACACGGTGGGGCCTTGTAGATAGCACAGTTATGCTGGGTTTTAGATAAGTTATGCTAAGTTGGATATGTTTCCATATCAAAATGTTAAATGGGGTACCTCCTCCATGAGGTCCTTCCATGTTTGGACAAGCCCAAACATCAAGGTTTATTGGTTCTATATCCCAGTAGAATCCCGTACTACGTACAGTACTCCCGTTTTTGTCGCCATTTGGATGAGTTTTTGTTACCCTCACTCTTATCATTGTTACTATTTGTTACTTCATACTCCTAGTTTATAGTAATTTGTCCAGAATTCAGGCGGTTTATTTTTGATGACTTTCCCATTATAATGTACTGTATATATACTTATATATATATATACCATATCATGATATATCCATGCAACAATATGTTTTTTGTTACCCATTTCTCATCATTTGCCCACATTTAACCAAGAAATGTGGGTTTGCCTGAAAATGCTGCATACCGTATACCATTCAAATTGTTTCTTATTATATATATATGTTATATAAATTAGTAGCGAAAATTCTGACGAACCACTGGAATTAGGGTTTCCTTATATTCACAGAAACGCACTGATGTAAACCTCAGGCAGAGTTGGCGGAGGTCTTGTTGGAGTGCACGTGCGCCACGCCTCGACGCCCACGCCAAAGAACCACCCAGTCTACCCGTCTACCCTACTTGGAGGATCTTCTCACCGAGAAAGTAAGGTTAAAAACCATACAATGTGAGGCCCCCCCGGTGATGTGAACGTTGGTTTAGATTCGCCCCAGTAACTAGTTCGTTATTTGCGTAGCATGTTTACCATAGTGAAATTGGAGTTGGCGTTCTCGTGGCCGGGGGCCTCACCAGTTGGATGGTAACCATCCAAGGTGATGCAGCATTTCGCTGGCCTATCCACTTTGTATGAAAACAAAAACATAGTTTGGATGTAATGATACTGAGATTATTATATTAACCATAGTTGGATCATAGAATATAATAATAATAAGTAGTTAGAATGACTTATTATGTTTTTTTGCTTAGTTCACGCGCTTAGTTCACCCATGTATAGGATAAGCCACTGTTTTTTGGGAAGGTTTAAAATGGTTTAATTAAGACAACTTGGTTTATCCTCCGCCATCAAACAGCATGCCATGATTGCAAAATGGGTATCCAAAATGGGGGTCATTCCGATCATATTACCGTCATTCCAAAATCATTCATGGATTATGAATGATTATGATATATTGATCTATTTACTAAAGAGGTGTTCAAATGGGGGTTTAAAGGAATAGGGAATAGGGTTTTATGATGTTTTATGTTCCTATTGGGCCTGTCCAAAAAACATGGGGTACCCCAACACTTGCATGTTTGATACGCAAATCATGAGAAACCATCGGGATTGTAGGCAATTTATGCTGAGTCATTATCACACGTCATGTGTGAAGACATACCCATAGCATCCCGTACGCACAAGGTGGGCTCCCCCAGTTATGTTTGTTGGTTTTTAACCCCCATCAATACTATAGTTGTAATATATTTTAATCCCCATAAACTTAAAACGTTCAAAACAATCTATATATACTGTAGTTATAATCCCCATAAGATTATATATACTTATATAATGTATGGCGATAGTTTATACATTGTTATGTATACATGGCTACAAATCGTAGGGTCCTCAGCAGATATGTTCGTTTCTGTTCATAAGCCTGAAACATCCTGGGGCCTAAACTTCATAAATCAGCTATAAATCCAATGATATTCCCATTTTTCTTGATTAAATCATCATGGTTCTATGGTTTCGGATTGAAGCATCAACATTGGGAAAACATGCTCGATGCATTTGCCACGCCCTGACGAGACGTGGGTGAAAGGTGGGGCCCTTAACGAAGCCATCAGAAAATGGTAAAGCAAGAATAGCAAGAACAATGGTGGATGATATATAGCAATTTTACTATGGTCAATTTATATAACACTGGTGGATTATATATAACAATAGCTAGAAATGTGGTATGCCCCCAATTTATAACAATTTGACTTTGTGGACAAGGATAATTAACATAATTAACCAGTGGATTCGGATTTAATGGAAAATTATAGCTGATTTATATAGCTAAATTGGGACACATAACTATCTGACTACAAGAAATGATTTGAGCAGCAGTACAGTGATATGTGCCAGATGCAGAACGAACAAAAACACTATGATGTCCTGTTGGTTCATTTTTTGGACCATTGCCGACACAAAATCCTACATACGTTGCGGAACCCCTTAAGCAATGTTGTGTCGCATCATCGTTGCCCTTGATCCCTGTCTATATCGTTTACACATCACAAAAGCAAGGGCATCATTGTTGTGTATCAACTTGTTGTGTACATTAAATGCATCATTCCCTCCCAACCTAATCTATACTGGTTGATGGTTTGGAACATTTTTTCCATAATATTTGGGAACAATAATCCCATGTGACTAGCATTTTTCAGAGGGGTGGCTCAACCACCAACCAGATATGTTTCATTTTTCATTATGTTTCATTATTCCTATGATCTTCCCATATGTTTCTATGATCTATAATATGTCTATGATTATATATGTATATTATTATCACAATCATGGCTGATGCATCATGGCTGTTGGTGTATGGAATCAACCCTGCTGTGCATCCTGGCTGTTCACTTTGCAATTTCCATCATCCCAGAATTGGTTCTAAGGGAAAACATGCGGTTTTTTCTCTCCTGCACTTATGGCCCACCTAACACTTATAAATGGAATTATAACTCCTCTAACTTAGGTTATATATGGTTATATATCATTATGATCCCATACAAAATAACTGTTGGTTGGGCCCTAACTCTGATTTTTACCTGGCTGCCAGGTACTCCCAAAACGTGGATGTCTCCCAGATGCCTATGAAGCACAAGCTGGGACCTCGAAACTGGAACAGCCAAATGTTGGGAAACCCTCTACTCTCTGGTAAACTAACATAGCTATTGGAAATGACCATTTATAGTGGATTTTCCCATTAAAAATTGCCATTTTCAATAGCTATGTTAAATTACCAGATGGTAAATGTGAAAATCTTCTTAAGTAAATAGTGCCAGAATCGGTGAAATGGAACATGTGCAGGATCTACCCCTGCATTTGATGGTAAACATGAAGGTATCAGTCTCCCTCAAACCCAGTGAGAGATGGGTTTTGTTAGCAGTTGAAATGCATATTTCACCAGCACAAGTTGATATTTGGATACCCGATCTTTCTCTGGAAACATGTTCGTTAATTCGGGTTCCTTGGTTTCAGATACCACTTGACAGGAATTTTGTTCATTTCAGTCTACGTATATGTTTTGTGTAGATGTTACTTAGACATCTATACAATATCCATACAGGGTCCATACATGTTCTCTAAATTTTCTATATATACTTTTATATGTTCTATATAATTATATATATATATATTACTGTATTATAGTAAATATGATCATATCCATAGAATATCCAGATAATCTCCCTGTTCCCCCTCCATTCCCAGCCCCTTTAATCTCCAAGGTGTTTGGCGCTCCGCCGTGGTGAGCAGCCTTGGGCTGTGGGTCGTGGGGCACCCAGAATCACCCAGATAGAGGCTCCAAGCTATCCAAGGTGCTCCCCCCAAGAAAGGAACATCGGGATTTACCCTCTGGTTATGTCAAACATAGCTATTGAAAATGGCCATCAAAATAGTGAGTTTTCCCGTAAATAGCATGGTGATTTTCCACAGTTATGTTAGTTTACCAGAGGGTAACCGTAAGAAAAATGGGTCATGGGATTTATGGCTGATTTATGATAATTAAGTTGATTTATAGCTCGAATAGCTATAGGATTTAATAGCTAAGAGAAATGGGGTAATCCTGTGGATGGTTGCGAAATCCTGCACCAATTGATAGATAGTAACCAATTTTCAACCATGCTTCTATCCGAAACCAATCCTTGGCTTAACATGGTGACTTAACCAAGAATTTCATGGGGATATCATGGGATTTATAGCTGATTTCTTGTTTTTTTTTTTATGATACCCTCTGGTAATTTGTTACATAGCTATTGAAAATGGCCCATTTATAGTTGATTTACCTATTAAAAATGGTGATTGTCCATATTTAAGTTGATTTATAACCCTAATAACTTGGACTTATGGTAGATATGTCGAACTAGTTAATGGGGTTAGAAATCAACAAACATAACTTTTTTGGGGCACCACTGCACCAGATTGTAGGTACATGATGGTACATAATCGCTAGAAGGTGGGAAAAGAGATCTGTTGCAATTTGGTTTTAGCTATTTATCTACCCAGTTCTCCCCCCCCTTTGCACTTGGGGGGGGTTGGGAGAATGCCATATTATCAATGGGATTTTCAGGATCCTAAATTGGAGGTACCTACCATATATAAGGCCTATTTTTCAGGCCTATGTAAGGGAACATCCCCATAGAATATGGCCAGAAATATGGTACTAACGTACCTCCATTTTAGGATCCTGAAATTCCCATTGATATTAAGTGTAATCCCATTAAAAGAAAAACGCAACTCCATCTTCTATGTCTATAAAACCCATGATTGGATGCTGTTGCCTGAAAAAGCCCCCTTTTTTTGTCCGACTTTGAACCAACTTTGGCCATAAATCCTCATTGATCCCCAAAAAACATAAGTCCCAGTGATTAGAGCTATAAATCAACTTAACTATCATAAATCAGTTATACCCTCTGGTAAACTAAAGTAGCTATGGAAAATCACTATTTTTAATGGGAAAACTCACTATAAATGGCAATTTTAATCAATTTTCAGTAGCTATGTTAAATTACCAGAGGGTAAATCCCATGATATCCCCTATTTCGCCAAGAAAAACCGTTCCCTTCAGGTCAGCAGCAGCCGAACTTCTTTGCACGGCTGGTGCCTGATGAGGTGATTTTGCGTCATGGCAGGGTGGAGAGAAAAAGCCACTGGGGGAGTGGGTTGAAATACCCGGAAAGTTAGGAAATTCAATGAAATTCATAGGATATTTGCCAATCTACCGATGAAATGGCCTTTATTAACAGTTATTTTTATGGGATTAAAAATGATATATATATATATAAGATATGATATAACCTTAGTTATAGGAGTTATTTCATTCCATTTATACGATGTGGGGCTCCCAAAGCTTATGTTTGTTGGTTTATAAACCCCCTTAACTAGTTCGTTGTACCTAGCATAAACCATAGAATTCGCCATAAATCAACAGCTATCGAACAGCCCCACCTTGTAGGACAACAAATCTGATGAAATATGATATAGATCTGACAAAACCATGAACTCAACGGCATAGGTTTAAGCGATGTCATGGGCCACTAAACTTGTTGGCAGCAGTTCCGATGCCATTCTGTAAGCCCAATTGGCTGGTTCAGCTTACCCTCTAATAGCTTAAGCTATGGGAAAACACAAGATCTGATACTATCCAGTGGTTAGGAGGATTTTGTGCTTACGACAGGAACTTGTACTCCAGTCAACATATTCACAAAAGCTCAACGTGACCGGTTTACGGCACCGTGTTATGTTCTTCAGGATTTGCAGGTCCGTGCAGATTGCCAAGCA
>Ga0126342_10015246_pt1 | contig 13483 bp, 17 predicted proteins | sample Cyp1metagenome_FD_92528 | JGI IMG/M metagenome (GOLD analysis project Ga0126342, IMG submission 92528) | Coral microbial communities from Lord Howe Island, Old Settlement Bay, Australia - Cyphastrea 1 metagenome | ecosystem: Host-associated > Invertebrates > Cnidaria > Coral ...
CAATTGTTGATGTTGGGGCGCTTCATGTTTGAGCCATGCCATATGGATGAGGTGGAGTTTCACGCGCCCCCGCGCGAGTCAAAAAGCAAGCGCTGGCTTTCGTTCCACCCCTTCTCAGGTTATATATATATATATACATACATACATATATATATATATATATATATTTAAGTGACAAATGAATCAAATGAGCATCAGATTGGTGCGACCCCGCTTGTTTTACTGGATAGCCTGTGGCATAACAAAAAACCCGTGAAGAAACGGCTGCGGCCTAGCACAGTTGGACCAGCATGGATGATCAGTGGTCAACATTGGCACCTGGATATATCTGACTGGGCTGGACTGCCAGCTTCAAATCCAGATCAACTTTTGTCGTGATTGTGCATACCCTCTGGTAATTTAACATAGCTATTGAACATGGCCATAGAAATAGTGGATTTTCCCAGCTATAAAATGGTGATTTTCCATAGTTATGTTAGTTTACCAGAGGGTACTCTCTATGACTAATGCAAAGTGTACCGAAATTTGGAGATTTCTGGTAGCGAAATCCATAGCTGGGCATCTCCACATTTCGGGAGGATGGAATTCTCCATGGCGCCATGGACCAGTGGTGAAGTTGTGTAAAGGCACCGCTCTTAAACATGCCATGGGACTTCCCATGTCCTCTGAAAAACCATGTTCTGCCAGGAGTGAATCAAAGACAGGAAACCCCATTGAAAGATGATTTCCTTGAATTTTTCATGCACATGTGGTATGTGATTACAATCATTAAAAAACAACCAGTCATCACCATAAATCACAATTTTTTATGGGTTTTTTAACCATCAAAAATGGGGTGGTTTATTGTTTTACCCACATCTTTGAGGGGACTTCCAGGGCCACCTGGGGCCACCTGGCATCCGGCAGGCTACACCAGCTCCCCCGTGGCCTATCCAGGCGACTTGGGTTTCAATGGTTTTCAATGGATCATCGAAATCATTGAAAATGGTGAAGTCTGGTTTTGAATGTTTTTTTTTTTGAGAATTTTCAATTTCAATGGATCATCATCATTCTCAACCAACGTTTTACCATAGAATGTGCTGGTTGGGAGGTGCATTTCTCCGATTTTTTTTCTAACAAAGAGGTTGTGTGAAGCTCCAGCGTCTCTGGCAGAACTAAGAGGAACGTGGAGGTTTCCTGAAATAGGGCTACCCCTCGTTATCATCCATTTTATTTTCGGATTTTCCCTTATAAACCATCCATTTTAGGGTGCCCTGGGTATTTTTTTAGGGAACCCCCTTTTTGGGCCATGCCAAAACGCCCAACCAGGTCAGCTACTGCTGTCGGGAGCTCCCGTGATTGTGCCAGGCTGATGATGTCATGTCGGAAAGGAAACATCGAAGGGTTCACCAAATGATGGGTTTATGTTGGTTTATAACTAGGCTAACTCTTGGATGTAGAAAATGTGATGTATCTACAGCTTCTCTGTGGCAAAACTGACGATTTTTGTTGGCTAGAGGAAGCATCCTGCACTGTGGCAGTGTTGAGGCTTGTTAAATTCTTGGGATACATTGGGGACGCCAATGAGATCACTCATGCGGCCAATTTAATGCCCAGCTGCGAAAGATAAAAAACTTTGGGGGATCTCCGTCGATGGCGCAGGACCTGCTGCTGCCATGGGTGGAAGTGGGGAGCCACAGCGAAAATTGTGAGGCTGACTGTTGGTTTGGGAGTGTCGTTTTTCAAAAACCGTGTTTCTTTTGAAAACCTTCATACGACTTTTCAATCATGACTTTTGAGGTTTCGTGCTTTTTGCAGAGGGTTCATAACTTTGATATTTTCTGTATCTTCCTGTTCACCTGTTTTTGTATGGTGACTTTGGCACCAATCTTGGCGTTTTTTGTTGGACCCAGGCACACCCTTGAGCCCTGTGCCTGCTGCCTTTATGTCAGGCCTGGAACAGATCGCCAGTTGGGAGATGGGACACCTTTCCGCTGATGATGGCGCAGCAAAATAAAGAATGATAGGTCATATAGTGCGAGGTATGGGTTAACGCCGTAAATGAACAGTGTTAAAAATTCCTGTTAGTTCATTTTTTTCAAGGGGGTTACAGTACCCAATATCTTGGGGACTCTCGTAATCCATCGTGGGGAACCCTATTATATATATAATATATATATATATACATAACCAACCAGTATTTCATGGAATGACACTGCTGGATTTCAACACTGCTCAAATGACGCCAAAAGTTGGTTTATCTGCATCCCAACATGACGACCATGCAGCAATGCAGCAACCATGCAGCAGAAGTTCAAAGGCTGTTGCGTGACTCTGAATTCTTTGATATTTTCGAAGTATTCTTTCTTACAGGTACAGGGTAGGCTTGTGAATGATACTGATCTTTAGGATTATTTATGTATGTTCAGAATTTATATCTATTGACTATATATATATATTTGACCAGCCACACCCAAAGATCTGGAGAACTCCCCTGAAATCACAGCATTTCTTCAGCCACGCCAGGCCATTCGATGCCAGGAACACCCATGCCGGTGGTCCCACACGTGACTTGATGACAATGATATGCCTGGGTCCAATCTGTAACATCTTAAGTCTCTAGGGGATACCAAAAGCATGAATAGAAACTAAGGCTTTAGATGTTGGCTTTGGGTTTTTTCATAGGAAGCGAGAGCCTGTTCAATTCAAAACCAACATGGGGTTGGTTTGACATGCAAAAGTCATGCATTTTTCTCTCGAGGTTCATACTTCCATTGAACAAGCACCCAAGGCAGATGGTAAGAAATACCCTCTGGTAAACTAACGTAACTATGGAAAATCACAATTTTTAATGGGTAAATCCATTATAAATGGCCATTTTCAATAGCTATGTTAGTTTACCAGAGGGTAGACTCCCTCTATTCCTCTATTCTTCCAAAAACGAGACATCATACTTCCAGTGGAATTCTTGAAGAATTGCGTTCTATCTATTTCGATTAAAAAACTTAGGGCTGTACAAGTACAACGAGTGAATGTTCCATTCAAACATGAAAGGCGCCAAAGGTGGCCGCACCTTTGACGGTTGATCGCTGGTGAACATCTGCCCTCTTTGTCGATGGAGCATGTGTTGGTTGGTGATCCACTTTTATTTGACCATATTTACCAAATCGCTTTTAGATAAATGCACATTTTGCTTGGTGATATCCATGTTATTTCAATATGGAACACATCAATTTTTTCCTGTCGGAGTTTTTTGGATGAGCCAAGTTTGCTTGGAGGGTAAAGCCATCACCATGATTGAATATTAACTGTGGATGGTTGCGAAATCCTGCGTTGGTAGATGGTAAACATCCCATTTTTAAATCCCATTTTTACAAAACAAGTTACCAACTGGTGCAGGATTTCGCAACCATCCACCGTATCATTATCAACTAACCTAGATTGAAGAAGTTTGATTTACTGGAGAGTATCATCCACAGCAACATTATGGAAAACCCAATACTTGATTGGTATATCACAGTCATAGCTGATTGGTATATCATGATGATTTGCACTGAATAATCAACTAATGACAGTCATGATCTCAATAATATCCCAGTAACTACATGACATAACTTACATATCATATCCCAACAGTAACATCCCAATATTATCTAGTAATATCCTCATAATCATTGTGTATATATATATATATATACACATACATACATAGAGTACATGTGTATACATGATTACAGTTATCCCCATAGTAACTCATATTCCCCAATCTCAACTAGTTACTATAGTTGTACCATACTTTTTTATTGCATGTTTAGCAATGTTTACATATAATTGTACCATACTTTCCCATAATAGTATATTCCTATTTCATACTGTTCTCAAATAGTTGTTACTATAGTTGTTTCCTAGATAATATACCAGTAGGAGTTGTAATTTCTATCATATAGTTATCACTATATTCCAGATCCCAATATTATAAGGTAATCACAATATACATATATATATAGAGTTATATACAGTAATTCCCAATAATGTGGGTAAAACAATGTCATAGACCAGCCACTACTGGGAATGGAAACCATACGCACCACCTATAAAGATGGTGATTTGGATTTGGGGGATGGTTTATGGCATTGTTTTACCCACATTATAGAGAATACGGGTAATGTTATATCCCATCAAATGCCCATTAAATAAGGTTTATGAAGGATATAGGTATAGTTAATTGGAATTTAAGTGGATATAACAGATATATCTACCTGGTTATTTAACAGTTCGCCATGGGAAAATCACCATGCTATTAATAGGTAAACCATCTATTTCGATTAGGGCCATCGAAAAACCATGGCGAACTGTCAGCCAATTGTTTGATCATCGAAGAGGCCACTTCGGATCGCATGGGCGCTGCGGCTGCTAAGGTGCCCCCCGGTGATTTTTTTTTGATTTTTTTGGGCGCTTGGGGAACTAAGATAGATGGAATTTGAAGGGGATTTGAATGGGATAGTTGATGAAAATCGCTGGTGATTTTAAAAATTCAAGAGTTTGCGAACTGGAAATTGGATGAACATGGCCCATTTATAGATGATTTACCTATTTTAGAACTGGTGATATTCCATAGCTATGTTGAACTACCAAAGGGAACATCCACATTGACAATTGATGTGGTAAATATTGAACCCAGCAGAAACACTGTAAAATAGAGATATATTAATCCAACAAGAGGGATATTAGTAGTACATCGCCATTCTTGTTGGCCAACACCATCCATATCACGATGAACAGAGAGGGATTTAGTAAGCAAACATTGTGATTGAAGCGAACACACACATACACACATACACACATACACACATACATATATATATAGACACATGCACATATACATACACATATACATACACATATACATATACATATACATAGATATCTATGATATAGTGGAAGTTGTAGTGAAACCTAGGAAGGACATTTTGGAACTAGAAATTCTGCGATCAATCATGGCTTGAAATCGTCGAAACCAGCACATGGATAGACGAGATATGAGGTAACTTCTATAGAGACCGGGCTAAAACCAACAAACATCTGTTACCTTCTGGTAACTTAACGTAGCTATGGACAATTCCCAATTCTAATAGGTAAATCATCCATAGAACTATGGGCCACTATCAATAGCAACCTCTTAAATGACTCGAGGATATACCCAGCTCAGCATGTGAAGCCGAAGGATTGAGAACGTTGCCGATCCAGCAAAGATCATACTGCAGAGGAGTTTTCCCATGAATGATATTATCATGTTTATTGATATCATTATAATTTTCATGATTTCATTGCATATCATTGTTCATATTGCTATTACAGTATTTTTTTAACTAGCATTATTTTTAATATTGTTAATGTTATTATAATGTCAATGGCAACTCCAGGATCCTAAATTGGAGGTACCCCTACCATGTATAAGGCCTATGTAAGGCCTATGTAAGGCCTATGTAAGTGAATATCCCAGCAAAATATTGCCTTATATGGTACAGTACCTACATTTTGGGATCCTGGAATTACCATTGATAATGGTTCTTATTATTATATTGTTGTTAATATTCTTCCTATCCACAACCGAATGGGTTCTGCATTGGTCTATCTCCCTATCCAGCTTTTGCAAAATTGCACAATTCAATTGCAAACAATTCAAATGATTGTACAAATATAAAATTGCAGAATTGTACCCTATTGCGACATTTTTGTCCGCAAACAAATATAATTCGCTGACGTTCAAGTATAACTGGCCTGCCTGCCTTGTCCAATTTGCCTTTCGGTAATCAAACTTGGCAATGGACAATCCCCGAACTAAATGCAGCTTTGAATGGAAAATCATCTACAAAATTAGACTTTACATGATATTTTCCATTTTCACGTTTGCTTACCAGAGCAAGTTCCTCATAATTTATAATATTTAGAATATGATCCCCATGTTTTACTCCAAAGGTGCATTCTCAAGTGCAATATATGGCCCGAGCGTTAACTTCGGGTGCCGGGGCTGGGAGCGCCATTGCTTTGCTACGCCACGCCTTTGATAGGGCGGATTGCGAGCACCATCAGATCCTGACCTCTCTGGCTGTTGGTTTCCTTTTGGGCTGCCTGGTTTACCCCATCATTGAGGCCCTCCTAGCCTACAGGTGGTTGGTGCCGCAAGCGGTGTTGGCACGAGCCTCTGCATCGGGGCGAACGGCCTAGCTTTCGGATCATATGAGCATCGGCGAACTGAAGGCCCTGGGGACTGAAGTTGCTGAGCCCAAAAAAAAATTAGCAAAGTTGCGTTTAGAGCTTTCCTCCCTCAAACGATTTTTGTTAGAGAAAGAGTCTGGTGAATCCGAAAGTTCTTTTTCTTTTGTTTCAGAACCACCCCTTGCTGGCCCACGGGCCGAACTGTCAGCTGCAGCTGCTGATTTGTTCCCACAGCCATCTTGGTGTGGGAATGTCTCCTGCAGTGGTTCGAGATCCAGCCCCGCTTCTACCATCTCTTGGGAGCGTCGTCTGGAAATTAGCCGTGAGGTTGGCAGGTTCTTGGCTCCTGCAGTAAGATCGGAGTACCATGGCTCTTCTGGCAGAGAGAAGATCCCCTTAGCATCTCGTTTCTGGTTGGTGGCGAGAAGCTTCCACGGCGAGGTGCTCAATCCCATTCGTGTCTTCTCCAAGTGGGGCCTTGCCAAGGAACTGGTGAAACGCGGCTCTGAGTGTGGCGAATCGGTCTTCGTGGGGCTTCCATCGCAGTGTGAGATTGGGTGTGCCATTGCGGCATCTGGTCTGCGGTGGGACGGCAAGAACTTGAGGAGCCTGAATCATCGCAGAACTATTACGTGGTGAACGGCTCTTCCTTCCAGCACGATTACCCTATTGGTTTTCTCCCTGCAAACGTGGAGAGCGGGCCATTAATTAAAATAGTTTTCATCACTGAGATTGACAACAAGGTCTTGGTGTGTGTTCCTTTTTCACCATGGCATCGTCAAGTGAGCCGCCGTGTCCTGAAAGCTACGTTGACAAAGCCAAGTGCAGTGGAAGTTTTGGCAGTTCCAGAAGAATCTCGAGAAGAGCCTCAGGAAGAAGCCAAATGCATGAAGTTGTGGGTCGGTTTGATCACCCACGAATTGGTGGGGCATGTGCATTGGGACGAAGATCCCGGAGCAGCAGAATGTGCTTTCACTCTAGATGGTGTGCAAGGGTTTGTGCCTTTTGCCAAATCTTTGGCGGATGCAGCTTCCGAGCATTTTGCGTTCCTCTCAGCAGAGAGCATGGAAGCGTCTGGTCTGGATCTCAAAAGCTGGACTCTCGCATGGACAGGTTGGAGCTGGTAGTAGAGAATCTATCAACAACTTTCCAGACCTTTCTTTCTCCGCAATCGAGCCAACAAGCTGCCCCAAAGTCTTCTATCCAGGCTACGCCAAAGGCTCAGACGAGGAAACCAGCCTTGCGGAAGTCAGGTGTCAGTTTGGAGAACCCGTATCCAGACCTGGATCCGGGCATGGTGGAGGCGGCGTTAGCGTCTGGCATAGAGAAGTCTTCTTTGGAGCAGATGCAAGCATTGGTGAGCAAAGGTTTGAAGAAGAATGTGAAGCTTACCGACCCCTTTCTGGGGAACCTAGCCGACCCTCTTTCCGAGAGCGAAGGCGAGGTGCCAGAAGAGGAAGACGGGTCTGTGTTTGCGCCAATTTCTTCGGACCCCGTTGCAGCTGCGCTTGGGAAACTGACGGAGATTGCGGGGGTGCTTGCAGAAGACCGGAAAAAGAAGCCTTCTGTTTCAAAACTGGAAGCTGCTCTGGATTCTGCGCATGGCGGACACAGCGAAGTTGCGGTGGGGAGTGGAAAACGTTTTGCAGCAGCTTGGCGAGCTTTTCGCGTGATTCTGAGGGACGCCCCAGGGGACGTTTCTGCATTGATCGAGAAATAAATGATGGAAGATTTGCAGGGAGCCACAGTGACTCCGGGGCAGCCCACGCCTATGCTGAGCAGCAGGGTGTGGGTCGAACACAGAAGCCGCATAGGGGCTTACAAGACTTCAGCCCATGCAGCCTGGACGATGTCGGGGGCTCTGGATTGCTTGTTCAAAGGCGATGTCACAGGATGCAGAGCGCGTTTGAATCTGGGGCTTCTTCAATTGGACCAGACTGCGATCGACAAGGGGAATTGGGTGTTAGCCTCAGGCCTTTCTTTGGAACCACCTCCTCCTTTTGCACAGCCAGGGGAGACCTCCCTTTCTCTCGACTGTTGGACCCTCGGTGGGCAGAAATTTCAGTAGCTCATCTGCAAGACAGACAGTTATCTGACCAAAAGGAAGAATTTGGGAAAGGGCTGTACGGAAGTGACGAAGGAGAGCTTGGATCTGACCCCAAAACGAAAGGCAAAAGCAAAACCAAAGCAGAAATCTGGAGAAAGCCTTCCTCAAGGAGGGGAAGATTGAAGCGTGATTTGCATGATGTTCCTGAAGCTCCAACAGTTCCCGGTGAGAGAGCTTCGACTGTCAGCGTTGCGAGTTTTTTGAATTCATTGCCAAGAAGTGTGTTTCGTAGCAGGTGCACTTTTGACTTTTGTTTTTTTTTTGCGTGACCTCATTCAATGCCATGGTTCTTGTGATGAAGAGCCCTCTCTCGACTCCGATGCATCTCCATGGCCTATGCCCCTGCCTTTTCCTGAGTGTTTTCGTCGTTATATGATGGTGTTAGCAAAGTTCCGATGTTTAAAAAGCGGATGATTTGCTTGCAAGTAGCTCTTTTGGATTGGCTTGTGCTTGGGTGCCCCAAACATGCACCCAAGGAACTATTCCTGGGGAAGAAACTAAAGTCCAGCCAGTGGAGTGTAGACTCTCTTGCATTTGAGTTGGGATGCGAATTCGCCTAATAAGGTTACAGCTTGTATGATGGGGCGTACGGCCTCCTTTTGAGGATGAGGTCGCCGCTTTGCATGCTTGTGCTGAGAAGTTGCAACCCGAGAAGGGCTTTGCTTTTTTTCCCTGGGTCTGTAAAGGCCAAGGTTGCATGTTTTTGGATGAGGGTGAGAAAGCATCTTTTCGAGCTGGAGTCCCATCGGGCCAAGCCCATGAACACAACAGCTGCCAAAGAGCTGATTCCTGAGAGATTGAAATTTCCACCACCTCCTGCTTTTGACCCTACACCTCTTCTAGATGAGAAGATTGCATCGGTTTACAACAACCCCATAGCATGTGGTAGGAGCCCTGTGGATGCTGAGACTCAACCTCCAAAGGTGCAGGTCAGAGCTACTAGGGAAAATTTGGTCTCACTCTAAAAAAAACTGGAGCAATCTGGGAGGCTGCAAATAGTTCCTCCCAACCAAGTTCGTCATGGTTTTTTGAAAGGCCTGTTCGCTGTAGGGAAGGATGCTCTGCTTGATCGTGTGATTTTGGACGGCCGTCCTGCCAACTGTTTGGTGCAAAAGCTGGACTCTTGGACTGCTTCTATGGCTTCAGCTACATGTTTGGTGGATATATGCGTTGGTCCAGGAGAAGTGTTGTTGTGCTCTGGAGAAGATCTTCGCGACTTCTTCTACCAGTTCAAAGTCACTCCCTCTAGGACAGCACGTAACACCTTGGCCGAGCCCCTAAATTTAGCAGAAGCTGATAAAGTTTTTGGCAAACAGTTTGAGGATGGCAGGGGTTTGACCTACTGCGGGTTGAGCTCTTTAGCCATGGGCGACACCAATGCCTGCGAGTTTGCGCAAGCTAGTCACCTTGCCATGATGTTGTTTCATGAAGTTCTCTTTTCTCACGAGCTTCTGCATATGCATGGCAAAGTGCCTCGTTCCTTTTTCTGCGGAGGGATCATCACAGATGACTTGGTGCTTCTGGAGAAATGTTTGAAAGAGCAGTTTGAGGCTGTCGGCAATGGCTTTGAGACGGAAGCTGACAGAAGGATTAGCCTTGCGTTAGAAGGTTACAAGCACAGAAAGCTAGAGCACAATCCTGGAAAAGAATTTCGAAATCAGAGTTGACGGTGAAGCCGGCATCGTGCGGGCCTCCAGCCTACGCTTGTGGCCTCTGATTCAGATTTGCTGTCAAATTTGCGAGATTGGATGGTGCTCGGTGAGTTTGCTGGAAGCCATTGCGGGATCATGGGTATCTATTTTTGGTTTGCGCAAGCGGTTGCTGTGTTTGATGGACATCATTTTTGAGCCGCTTAGCATCGAGGAAAAATCCTTGGTTTTGCAGCTTTCAGATGAATTCATTTCAGAGCTTTGGAGCTTGATTCTGGTAGGACCTCTGAGTGGAGTTAACATCAGGGCTCAATACGCTTCCTATGTGACAGCCACAGATGCTTCTTTGGATTGGCTAGCTGCTGTGCGAGCTCCTTTAGAGGCTAGTCTTGTTGAGGATTTCAGCCGCAGAAGTTTGAAGAGAGGAGCTTGGGCCTCTGGACTTTGCTAGCTCGTGGTTTGCACTATTATGAGAGGTGGAGGTTGAAGGTTGCCGTTCCAACACATATCAATGTCCTGGAAATGAAATCTTTTCTACGAGAAGAACGCTTGATCTCCTATAAGCAAAAGCATGTGAGATGTCTATTCGGCTTAGATTCACAGGTTTGCTTAGGTGCTCTTTGCAAAGGACGAGCTGGGTCCATCACTTTGAACCGAGAAATGCGGCGCAACGTTCCTCACATTTTGGGTTCTGACCTCTACTCTTTGTTTATGTATTTCCCTTCTGCGGTGAACAGAGCTGATGACCCAACGAGACATTCCATTCCTCGAGGCCCTGACGTTGATCTTCCATTCTGGTGGTCGGGCGCGCTGCATGGAGACTTTTCTGGCCATGATGCGTGGATTAAAGGTGTTGAGGAGGATGTCTTTAAAGCTCCCTTTGACCTCACTACCTTGAAGTCTACTTTTTCTCCTTTATTTGCAACTGCTCGAGAAAGGCACGACGGAGGGCTCGTCAAAAGGCAGCTACGTGTTGAGGAGAAGTTGTCCTCGCGACCGAGCGCGAATTTGTCCTCGCGGCCAAGCACGAATTTGTCCTCGCAGCCGAGCGCGAAGTTGTCCTCGCAGCCCGAGCGCGAAGTTGTCCACGCGCACGAGCGCGAATACGATATCCTTGCGACCGAGCGCGAATGTGTCCTGGCCCATGAGGGCGTTTACAATATCTGCAGATGCTGGCACTTATCAGTTTTGCTCTGAGGAATGTCTAGAGATCTTAAACTCACTGCCCAGAAAACAGTTTTTCTCCAAGAAGGGAGTTAAGACTTTTTCCGAAGCAGGCGCTCTTGACTTGTTCTCAGGCAATTTTAGTGTGGCGAGGCAGATGGTTCGGTTTGGTTGTCCATGGGTTCTGACTTTTGAGTGGAAAAGAGGAGCGGACGAAGACCTCCTTGATGAGAAGGTGCGCATGCAGATTGTCGTGTTGCTACGAGGCGGTTGCTTCAGAACCTTGGGAGCAGCCATCATTTGCTGCTCTTTTAGTGTTGCAGTGACTCCTCCAGTGAGATCTAGTGCCTTCCCTCGTGGTTTACCTTGTTTGACTCAGAACATGGCCTCCAAGGTTGATGAGGGCAATAGCCATAGCGACTTTCTTAGTCTTCTGCTACAGATTTGTCAAGAAGGCGGCATTTTTACTGGTTTGAGAGCCCAGATTCCTCTTGGCTTTTCCGACTGGAGGGTTATGCAGAATATCGATGCCCCAAATCTGAACAGATCATGAGACTTAGCTTTTGTCGTTTTGGCATTCCTTGGAGAAAGACCACAAGATTTGGCACTGATTTGCCTTCTCTGCGGGGGCTGCGCCTTCTCTGCGGTTGCAAACATAAACGCCATGGTCTCAGGGGTTATTCAAAAAGGCATCGGAAAGCTTGGACTGCAGTTGCTGAACTTTATCCAGCTGGTGTGAGTCGCCTCATTGCTAGTGGATGTTGCATTGATGCGGTGTGGAGTTGTTTCGTCAAGTTAGACGTATCTTCCTGCTGCAGGTCCAAATCGCACCGCATTGGCGAAGCGCAGAATCCTGGCCCTCGGCGTGTGGCTCCGAGAGGTGAGGATGTTCTTGAGGATGTTCCTTTGATTTCAGCAGCTACTGCAGCTCTAGAGGCGAAAGTTCTTTGCGCTTTCATCAACTGGGGTTGCAAAAGCATCGAATCGAATGTGCTGCATCACATGTTCGAGATCTCCCCGTATTTCGTGAGTCAGACAGTATGCGCTTATGGCCGAGATCTTTTTGCAGCTTGAGGAGCCTTGAGCAACTTTAGACATTTGCTTCTTGCTGTTCAAAAATGGAAACCCCTTAGTAGGTCTTTTATGAAAGAAGCTTGGGATTTAGTGTCACGGAGGGAGATTTCCGAGCCCACGCAACACAGACCACCCGTTCCAGAAGGTTTAGTTTTTGCCATGTGTGTACTTGCTTGGCAGCTTAACTGGTTTAGCTGGGTGGGATCCACTTTGCTCTCTTTCTATGGTGCTGGACTCATTGGTGAAATTCTACGCTGCTCCAGGGGTGATTTGCCGTTTGGTGAGATGACCCATACTGCTTTTCTGAAATTTCGCCGTTTCAAATCTCTGGGACGTCAACCTTCAAAGATACAGCATATGAAAGTTCAAGATGTTCAAGCTGTCAGAGTTCTGGAGATTATATATAGAGACCTTGCTTCAGAAGCTATGCTTTATGGTGCCAGTCCAGCCGTTTTTAGACGACGCTGGGATGATTTACTGCATTTGCTAGGTGTTGAACTACCACATATACGGCTGACACCTGGAGTGTTGAGGGGAGGCTCAGCAGTGCTTCTCTGGGAAATGCGATTGAGGCAGCAATCTACCCTAGAGAGTTATTTGCAAGAAACTGGTGCTATCGGCATTCTTCGTGACCTTCCCCGTGATGTTCGTTCTAGACTTTCCACCCTCAAAGAGATGTTTCGTTTCCTCCGTTTTGGATCTCCGGGAGCTCCTTGAGCAAATGCCGACTAGACTAGTACTAACTGGCCATTCAGTTTTCTGGCTCGTTTCTCTTGCAGGTGGATACGGCAGAAGTTTTTCCAGCAAGGAGAGGCTTAGTTTTATGGTGACAGCTGCAACTCCATTCTTTGCTGCGTGGGATGTCGCCATTTTCCTGCACCACCTCTACAGTCTGCAAGGTTGAGAAAACAGATCCAATTGCACGACTGCAGGAATCAAACATGATCCCCATGTTTTACTCCAAAGGTGCATTCTCGCCCTCCTCTCCTCCCTGCATAGCACACGCTGGCTTCTGGATACGGCAGAAGTTTTTCCAGCAAGGAGAGGCTTAGTTTTATGGTGACCGCTGCAACTCCATTCTTTGCTGCATGGGATGTCACCATTTTCCTGCGCCACCTCTACAGTCTGCAAGGTTGAGAAAACAGATCCAAATGCACGACCGCAGGAATCAAACACACACACACACATATATATATAATATAATATATATATATTTAATATAATATATATATATATATAATATAATATATATAATATAATATATATATATATTTAATATAATATATATATA
>Ga0126342_10015247_pt1 | contig 13483 bp, 11 predicted proteins | sample Cyp1metagenome_FD_92528 | JGI IMG/M metagenome (GOLD analysis project Ga0126342, IMG submission 92528) | Coral microbial communities from Lord Howe Island, Old Settlement Bay, Australia - Cyphastrea 1 metagenome | ecosystem: Host-associated > Invertebrates > Cnidaria > Coral ...
ATGTATATGTAAACATATATTATAGATATATATATATATGTATATAATTATATATGTATAAATATATATACATATATATATATATAGACCTGGGATATAAATGGGGATATAGTTGGTTTCATTATGTTCATGTTCTTTCAAACATGGCCGCGAACTAGCCTAGCCCCATTGGCACACATTGCCTTTTCATGATTTTTTTCACTTGAAACAGTTGACATATGTTGAAATCCCTCAAAATGGTTTATGCCAAATTCCAATTCCAAATTGTTTTTGATGGCAAAACAAACGATAGTGAAATCAAATTATATTGTATAAATTTGTATAATATATTGTCACTCCCTTGTCACTCCCTTGGGGCAGGACGTTTGGGCTGCGAAGTACCTTGGACGCAACGTGATTTGTGGCAAACTGGGATCATCCCAACCGCTCTCGAGGCCAAAGGAGCCAAGCGCAGCAGAAAGCGAGTGAAAAAGTTATGCGATACGCTGGCCTCAAAAGGGGTGCGAGATTAGTCAACTGATATCAGTGCCATGTTTTTACCTAAGAACCCAAGATAACCCAACTGCATCCGCAAGTAGGGTAGACTATGGTAGACTCTATGTACGGCTCACAGCGTGCTGCACTGCTACTGACATTCAACACTTCCCCAAGATAGGTGTAGAAAGATGACCTATGGAAACAAACATGCCCCTTTTCAGCAGAACAATCGTTTCAGAACTTCTCGATTCGCAGCGAGAATGTGGTCAATGATCAACTCAATGAAACGTTTAGAGGTTTGGAGCAAACAACAAGATTGAGCCAGCTATTGAAGCACTTGACCAGTTCATACATGTTTGTTTCACAAGAATAACATGTTGTTTTCTGCAGAAACACAATTGAACCCTGGGGTTCGTGGCGGCGTGGCTTCGAGGTTCTTGGTGCCTCGATGTTGGCGAAAATCTTGACCCATCAAATCCTCGGCCTTTTGTCGATCTCAGTAGTAAACATGAAAGTAACCCCCAAAAGGATGCACCGAATTCAACTGTTGGGGGTTTAGTTAGTGTTTTATTGATCTAAAAACTAAAACAGTATTGATTTCACCCCACAGTAATGAAAAATCACTGCCAGGAGAAGCCCAACAAGGTGAGGGATGAAACCGGATGGATGGAGACATGGATCAGAAAACATCATTTTTGCATGCTTAACCCCAGGAGAAACGTTTTTTTGGTTCCATCATGTTCACCATATTTTCACATGTTCTCATGCTTCTGAGAGGCAGGTACATGCAGGTAACTAGCCTCACCATGTGGTTGTGTTCCAGATTTTTCATGGTGGAATATCATCACCGTGTTTGGCTGATGTCCATGCAAGCAGAATGGTCGACTTGATCAGCCAGCTAAGATACCCGGCATCAGAATCAACACCGAATTACTTGGACCATCTTGGGCCCCCCCAAGTACCCATTGGTAATTAGTTAATGTCCCAAAATAACAGCTGGTTGGTGGTTTGGAATATTTTTTTATATGTTTTTCCATTTATTGATATATTGGGAATGTCATCATCCCAACTGACTACAGTAATATGTTTCAGAGGGGTAGGTATACCCCCAATTAGACAGGTATTGTATCTTAGCCAATTTTTCGAGGTACTCGGAGGGTCTAGGTAGTACTATCAATCGCCACTGCTGCAGGTCGGTGGGAATCGCTCTGGCGCTGTCCATGGAAGGTGCCGTTGCCGCGGGTGACTTAAAGATTGCGTGGTGCTGATTTATTCCCTTGTTGTTTGAGTTGTTTGATGCTGATTTGTGTAGTTGTTTTGTGAAAAATCAGTGTTTTCCTTATATTGATACTAATTATGGATCACGGAAAATTATCCACCAACCGACCAGTGTAATCTTTCCATCTGGAATGGAAAGAGCACATCTCAAATATTTTCCAATTAGAGCCGAAGTAAGGTAAGGAGCCCCTACCCGTGATCGTTTATAGCTTCTGCCAGCGTAGAAGGTCAGGGCACATGTTCTATCCACCGGCCCAAAATGGGATAGAACAGTAAGCATGACATATAAATTGAGTGAGCAATTTTGTGTTGGAAAATCCCCGGGGTTGGAACCCCCCCATCTTTTCTTGCTTGGAGTATAAGTTCTGGAATATGACAGAAACTCTGTTAAAGTGCTGTGTTTTCAGGTGGATCCTGAAGTTTGCATGGTTGTAAGATGCGATAAAATCTATCAATATCAATGTCTTGACCATTCAAAAGAGCACTTTTTATGGGTTTTTAAGTGAGAATGGGGATACAGGGTACGATGGGATAGCTCAAGCTGTTTGGATGGTGGTCCATGAGCTGCTGCATGAAACAATCATTGTACTCATAAATGTTGGGTTGTTTGTAATCAGCGTGATGAGCCACCCAAATGATCCTAAATGCGGTTAAATTTACATGGAGCATATGGGAAACAAATACCTCAATAAAACCAGGCTACTTGTTAAATCTGATAAAGTCCCCCGTTGTAAATCTCTTAAATCCATTGAAATGGGTTCTCATTAAACACTCGCAACATAGGCAAACCATCCATTGAGCCCCCGTAAATCGTGTTATGTTGCTTTCGCCACTAAAACAGTTGGTCCTTGTTTGCTGAGGTATGTTATATCCCAGTGGTTAATCTCTTAAATCTATTTGAATCCTGGTTAAATGGCAAATAATGGATAATGACCAATTATTACAATGTGAGGCCCCCCAGTTATAAGTTGGTTTATAAACCCCATTAACTATAGTTATATTTGCCATAAACTTTAGTTATGGGAGTTTTTTGAACCAACTTAGCTAACTATGGGGCACCACCTTGTACTATCATTAATTAATCATGAGCCATTTGCACGGTTTTTTCACCTGTTCTACTGGTTAGTTCCTGCCTTCTGTCCCAAGCCGGCCTTAGGAGCTCCAGAGATGGCAGGGTTTGCTGGCCTCAGTCAGGGATTCCACTGGAGTGAATGACTTATTGGATACCCTAATACCCTCTAGTAAATAAGGGCAAATAATTGTTAGTTATGGCAAATAATGGCAAATAATGGTTAATAATAGCAAATAATGGTTAATAATAGCAAATAATGGCAAATAATTGTGAATAAGGGTAAATAATTGCAAACAATGGTTAATAATGATTAATATTGGTTTATAATATTTTTCAATCAATGGTTGATAATGGATAAACTAACAGTTTGCTATTGAAAAGGGCCCATTTAGTTCGTTGATTTACCAATGAACAATGGCGATTTTCCATAGTTATGTAAACGTTTACCAGAGGGTATTGATGAATGTTGGCAACCCAGTGCCATAAACCTACCCAAATGTGGTTTATAGAAGTTTATACCACCCATAAAACTTTGCGATTTTCGGGGATGATTAATTATTGGGTGATATTTTTGGGTGAATCCCACATTACTTGGATCCGGAGTGATTTACAGAAGTTGAATGAGTGTGTTGGATATTGATTAGTATTGAAGTGTATAAGTTGAATTAGTTGTTTCGTATGAGATGGGATGGGTTAGTATTGATGGATGCAAGTTGAACTAGTTGTCGGATATTGAAGGTTGATTGATATTGATTGATATATCCTACAGCAATATTTATACCTACATTTGTACCTTCTTGTTGGTGTTAATGTTGGCAACTATACCATGCATTGAGCATCTGGGTATGATTTTAGTTATTTTTGTTCTTAGATATGATGTTGTGTTGAAATAGTTTTTTAAAATCCAACAAGCTTGGGGTACAGCCAAAGATCATATAGGCAGAGGGTGATATTTGTAGATATATCTTGTTGGTGGCCTTATAGATAGTTTTCATTTTCCATCCTTGTCTGGAAAATCACAAGATTCTCCGCACAATGATTGCACAATGATCTGATATGAATTTTATGCCTCGAGTCTTGGTGAAATATGATCAATCATAAAAAGTCGGGCGTGTTTACAAGCGTCGTGCTGCAACCCGACCGAAGTGAACATGATCAGGCGGATGGGAATGGTCCGCAGCCCAGACGTCTTCAGCTTTCGCTCCGTGGGAATGGGCATGTTGGGATACGGTCAAAACAACCCTCACCCTCCGTTAATCAAAGATCGCTTGCTGGATCTTGCTGGACAATCCCGCCTTTATAGTATATAGATGATTAAGACCGTAATAAGACCTCCATTTCTTGCTGGATTTCCCAGTGCTGGAATCCTAAAAAACTGCCACTGCTTTTCATCATCAAACCGCGAAGCTGAGGAGGCACAGTCCCAGAGAGGCGCCATGACGCCCACTTTGGAGGGACTGGATGGGTATACCCTCTGGTAAATTAACAGTTTGACCCTGAAAATAGCAAATGTTTAATGGTTTCAAGTCTTCCAACCCCGATGACTGCCAGGGTCTATGTTGATTTACCAGAGGGTAATCCTCTAATCTTCTGATTTTAATGGGAAGATCTACTAACTCACCAGCTAAGATGTCTTCTTGTTGCATGGTATCTAAGACTGGCGAAGCTTGAAACAACCACCAAATTGAAGATCCCAACGTTTCATATTGTTGGGTCGAACCCAACAACCAGATAAACATGTCAATAGCAATGGAACATCCTCAGGTCAGTTTGATTCATATAGTACATCATTTACAGAAACTGGTTGTTCCACTGCTAGATTGGGTTGCCAAAGGGCGCAGTGAAGTAAATCTCCTAGCTCGGATGCAGCTACTGTAAATGTTTATTTATTTCCAGCTAAAATAGCGCAACTTGATCAACTTGTTCATGATAGGCAAAACATCTTCAATGCTGGAAGGAGGTAGGTCCCTTTTTTTCACGCTCAAATGGTCACATTGGGACGGTCCAACAAAAAAAAACATGGTTTTCCACGGGTAGCAAAGCCCGAAAAGATGGTTGTCTTCTTTCCATTGTTTAGTGGGGACTACCCTCTGGTTATGGCTAACAGTTTGCCATGGAAGCCATGGCCCATTTATAGATGGTTTACCTATTAATAGCATGGTGATTTTCCATGGCGAACTGTTAAATAGCCAGATGGTAGTAGAAATCAGCTACATCCCCATCCAACTTTCGGCAATCAAGCATCGCAAGCATGGCACTGGAAAACCCCTCATCTATAGATGATGTTCCCACCAAAATATGATTCACAACTACCTTGATCGGAGATTTCCCAGCCAGCCATGTTTGAGGACACCAAAGGTAATATAGGCAGTTCCATTACTTGCCATTAATCACCGTTAATACCACTTATATAAACACCAGGGATTAGTCGGATTTATCATCATTTATAGAGATGTTTCCATGATTTTCTCAGGATTTTCCCCATTAAATCATTAACAGCTCCAATTTATCGGAGATTTCCCAGCCAGCCATGTGTTTCGTCGACCGTCGACAGGTTGTCTTCAGCTGAGCAGCAGGACCTACAGCAGTTCTTGCAGACGCTTCAGCAGAGCTTGAAGGCTCGATTTGCAGCTCTCACTGGTGGTGCATGTGTTGCTATGCGTGCTCGTTATGAAAATATAATTATATATCAACTATAATGTGCATTTTCATGGAATGTAACACAGACTTATTTATTAATCTTGTCTATCTGTGTATATATATATGTATATATATATTTTTGCTTTGCGCATTTAAAACTTAAGAGGACCTCCTTTTCGCTAGGGCGACGACCTTCCCGCGGCGGCCCGCAAGTGTGGCGGCCCATTTTAGAAATTTGTTCGAGGACATTCCCGGGGAATTGTTGATTGTGAATCATCGGAATGCTCCATGGTGCTGGAATACTTACCAACAGTTGCCCTGAAAATTACCCAGTTTTGTAGGTAAATATACCAGCACCATGGAGCATATGGGATTGTCACTATATGTTAATCTATAATTAGAATCAGAGTGCACATAGCAAAAACATGCAAAAACAAGAGTAACAGTAATGATACTGACAATAATCATAATAATGTCAACAACAAGAATACTAACAATAGTGTATAACAAAGAATATTGTGTATATACATATACATTATATACCTTTCTACAGTGGACGTGTGTGAATAAAGCAAACAATATCATTTGGCGTTTGTGCAAAGATTGGGCATGCTCCCAAAAAACAGCATTTTAATTATAGAAGTCGTTTTCAGGCATTGTTTACACAACTTACATGCTGAAGGAACAGACATTAACGGACCCATTTCTGTTGAATCCAGAACCGCTGTTGCCGCCCCGAGAACCAGCATGAAAACCCACAATTTGGATTGGGAACATGCTCAACATGACTTATCCTATCTTGTTTTGTCTCTGAAAATCATAGATGGTCATGTACGAAGGGAGTAATTTCAATGCCAGCCTTGGCTCAGCAGCTACATGGATATCCGGGATATCCGATCAGAGAATATCCATGTACACCAGTTGGATCCGGATCCAGGCGTCTCAAAACATTGACGCCCAACAAAAGTTCAATAGTTCAAAAGAATGCCATGGACATTTTAGGGGTCCAAACAGAATTATCTCATTTTCGGGTCGGGAAAAAGCAGAGTTTTGTTCATCCAAGATGTCGTGATCCGAGGTTGGCCTCCATCTGTGAAAAATTGGCGACCCTGACGGGTTGAATCTCGGTGGATTTTGCACAAAAAACTCGGTGAATCTTGGTGGTTTCAACCTGATTTGTTGGTGAATAATAGTGATTATTTCAACCTTGAATTTCAACCTAAATTCATAGTCACTGATAATCACTATTAATCATTATTAATCACTATTAATCACTTGATGATTTCGCACTGATCATTTTTGACAGAATTTATGGATTCAACCTGTTTTTGACCGTGCCAAATTGGTATTATCCCACCCAAGATTGGAGGATTTCAAAGATTAGGCACCTGAGGGGCAGGATCTTCCAGCTAAATTCGTTGCTTGAACATGCTTGAACCTCTAATGGCTACACCTATTCACCATTCTCGGACCTTACATGGATAAGCAGTATCTGCAGTCTAACTGTTAACTACCACACATGTTTGTTGTTTAAATATCCAATTTCTTAGTGGATATTCATGGTTGCACCTTATTGGTTAACCATGGTTAAACATATGTGCCAATATATTATTCATCCAACCAATCATTTCTGGTTGGTGGTTTCAAACATGGTTTTATTTTCCATATATTGGGAATAATCATCCCAACTGACTTTCATATTTTTCAGAGGGGTAGGTCAACCACCAACCAGATTTAACCAACTTTAACCAACAACCATGAACATGTTGTCTTGTGCCAGATCCTTTTGTTTATTGATGGCCTTCTTGCCAGGGTCTTGAAGCGACGAAGGCCACGAAGGACACCAGGCGCTGCGCCTGTTGACCTGTGCTGAGTTGTTATTAGGTGATTTAAAGGGAGATCAGAGTGAATATATATCTGGTAGGGAGGGCTATTTATTTTGGAGTTGTTTTTTTTTCGCGGCAGGTTGTGTGTGTTTTTTGGGTTCCTGGTTCTATGCTTTCCTGCTTCCCTGCTTTTCTGCTGTTCTGCTTTTCTGCTTTTCTGCTTCTCTGCTTTTATGCTTCTGCTTTTCTGCTTTTTGCTTTTCCTGCTTTTTGCTTTCCTGCTTCTCTGCTTTTCATGCTGCTCTGCTTCTCTGCTCTACCTGCTTCTTTTCTTTTCTGCTTCTCTGCTTTCCCTGCTTCTCTGCTTTTCTGTTTTTCTGCTTTTTGCTTTTCCTGCTTTTTGCTTTCCTGCTTCTCTGCTTTTCATGCTTCTCTGCTTCTCTGCTTTACCTGCTTCTTTTCTTTTCTGCTTCTCTGCTTTCCCTGCTTCTCTGCTTTTTTGTTTTTGTGCTTCTGTGCCTTTCTACTTCTACTATATATTCTACTTTTTCTTTTCTTCAGTCATGTGTTTTTGCTGCTCTGCTCCTCTGCTTCTCTCCTTCCTGTCTTTACTGCCTCTTTGTTTTTTCTTTTCTTTTGCTTTATTCTCTCCTGTTTGTATCCTAAATGAAACCCTAGAGACCCTAGGTGAAACCGAAGAGACCGTAAAAAAAATCCTGATAAGAACTCCTGATAAGAAACCCATACATGAAACCCTAAATGAACCCTAAAGACACCATAAATGAACCCTAAATGAAACCTTAAATGAAGCCCTAAAGGAAGCCCTAAAGAAGCCCTAAATGAAACCCTAAAGAAACCCTAAATGAAACCCTAAAGAAACTCCTAAATGAAACCCTAAAGAAACCACATGAACGTTTGAAAATCCTGATAAGAAACCCTGATAAGAAACCCTGATAAGAAACCCTGCATGAAACCCTAAATGAAACCCTAAAGAAACCCTAAATCAAACGCTACATGAAGCCCTACAGGAACCCTAAAATCCTAAAGAAACCCTAAATGAAACCTCTCGGTGACTGTTTTTCGCAAGTGTGTGTGCATGAGAGATCATAAGGGTTGATGAGAAGTCAATGGCACCATTGAAATTGAAGCTTTGGGGAGTTTCAGGTGCCACAGCCGGCGGCTCCACCGCGGACGCCGGAGCTGACCCGTGCACCGGAGACTCCTCCGCACTGGTTGCGCGCGGCTCCAGCTCCGGGGATCCTGCGTTCTGCGACTACTCCGCGCTCATTTTGTTTGAGTGAATTGTTTGAAGAGGAATGATTTCGAGTTGAAATAAGTTAGCATATTGTGTTCCCAGGCCGGATTAGCTTGCCGACGGAGGCGGGAATCGTTAGGAAGGGGTGCGAGAGCAGGAAAGGTAGAATCTATGAGCAGGGGGAGTGCTGTGCTGTGAATGGGATGGAACTATTGATTGATGCTTGATGCGAGAATGCCGTCGGAACAAGCTTGGCAACAGGAGGAGGAGCCCGTGAAGGTACCGATCCAGAACTATGTATAGTATACAAGCATCTGGATCTTTGGGTGTCGGGGCCTTGGAAAGGTTGGCAGGTCTGGCAGGTATACCGTTGCGCAGGAGAATAATTAATTCACATACATGCAGCCGTGCGCAATTCAAGAAAAACTGTTGTGTATGTAAAGGTGTAGAACCATTTACGCTACAGAGGCGATGGCTTGGTTTCTTCGCTTGTATGAAATAGATTGGCAAATGGCGAGTCTTTTTTAGCATGTATGGTCGCTGTTGAAAAACATGTTGTGTCGGACGAGGCCGCACGCGGGAGCACTCGTGGAGTGCAACTGCTGCCACCAGCTGCGGCCGCAGGGGCAGGGCTGGTTCCAGGACAGGAATATGCATTAGCCCTTTTGATACAACGTTGACCATGTATGGCCAGAAAGTTTGGAATTGCGGGCCTTGCAGGGCGGGCAGCCGCAGCAGGAGCAGGTCAGGTGGCAGCAAGAGAGGCGAGACCCAAAGCCAAAGCAGCTGCCACAAAAAAGCAACGTCGCTTGCCTCCATCGAAACATGCAGCGGCTTGAAGGATGTTTACCTTCTTAACCTGTATGCGTCTGCCATGGACGCGTCTCTCCTCACTGCATGTTGCCCAGACGCCTTCGTTCACTGGCTACGACAAATCTACATGGTATTTGTTGAAGGATGAGATGAGCCGTCGTGGGTGGAAGGTGTGGCACCCTAAGTTTCCTGAGGAGAAGGATCGAATATGGTTGCCGTCATGCGAGTTCAAGCGCCGCATGCTGATTTTCAGACAGTACGAGAGGAAAAGGTTTTTTGAACAAAGTTCAGGTCAGGTCAGGTATGTGTAAACGTGATGTCCTCGATTTTGTTCGATTGAAGAAAAGTGACTTTGTCCACCCATGGTTTTGCATGGGACTTGCAATGTAGAAACATGATACGAAAGGAATTAGTTGCAAGTTGGTTGACTTGCAGGACGTGGGTGCGTCGCAATTCACCGGCAGTGTGTCAGACGCTCAATGGAGGAGCCGTTGTTCTGTAAGTTCAACGGGAGGCCTACGTGCTCTATGTTGCGTAATCCGATTTTCTTTCAATTATTATAAGACATTTGTTTCCCGAATGCGTAGCAAGGGTTCCCGTTTCACTCTGGGGTTCTGGGGGTTGAGGGTGTGTTCGCTCGACATTTTGCGTATATGTTCGCCGTCCGCAACCGTTCGCAACCGCCCTCAACCGTTCGCGTGTTGCCGTATGGCCGTATGGCCGTGCCTATGGTAAGTTCTGCCCAAGGGATCACTTTTGGATGTTTCCAGCGTCGCGTAGCTGCGTTTCGCGTGGCAGGCATGGCACTTCGTGACATTCAGATGTGTTTTGTGACGTGTCGACAGTCGTTTTGTGTGGCAGGGGCAGCAATACCCTTGCAACGTTTTCGCAAGATGAGTTGCAGTTTTCGTGGCGGGCGCAGCACTGTGGATGTGTCCATCGTCATTTTGCGTCGCAGTGTTGTGTGTTTTTTTGCGAATCGCATTGTCAGGGCTGCGTCAAGTGGCGACAAGGTGCAAATTCCGTGGCAGGTGTGGAATTTCGGAGGAAGCCTCGCGCGAAACATCGATTTTGTGGTAGCAAATTCAGAGGGTCATAAGAGAACTCGTCGGAACACGTCGATTTTGAAGCTACAAAGTGTGAAAAATGGAGGAAGTCTCGCACGAAATGCTCGTTTTGATGATCCCACGTGTCTCGTCTCGAGTCTGGTTTTTTCCTGCGGCCTCGCCGTGTCTATGGGGGAAGCTGCAAAACCTCTCCTTTTCGAAGGTTTCCAAGCAGGTTGTCATGTCGTTTTGCGTGGCAGACGCAGCACTTTGTGACATTCCAACCTGCTTGATAACGTGTCGAAGGTTGTTTTGTGTGGCAGGCGCCATTTTTGCGTTGTTTTCACAAGATGAGTTGCAGTTTTACAATCGCAGCACTTTTGAGACTCTGTCGTCATTTTCCGTGGCAGGCGCAGCACTTCAGTCGTGTCGCATTGCGTGCTCTACACTCTACAATCTACACTCCGCACTCCACCCTTTACACTTTACACTCTCCACTTTACACTCCGCACTCTGCACTCCACACTCCACACTTCACACTCCACACTTCACACTCTACACTTTACAATCCACACTCAGCACTTTACGCTCCACACTCCACACTTCACACCATACGCTCCGCACTCCACACTACACTTTACACTTCACCATCCACACTCTGCACTTTACACTCTACACTTAACACTCTACACTTTACACTCGTGCACTTTACACTTCAGACTCCACACTCTACACCTTTACACTCCACACTCTACACTCCACACTTTACACTTTACACTCCTCACTCCACACTTTACACTCCACACTCCACACTCTACACTTTACACTCTACACTACTTAACACTTTAAACTCCACACTCAACACTTTACACTGTAGACTCCACACTTCACACTCCACACTCTACGCTCTACACTTTACACTCCACTCTTTACACTCCACACTCTACACTCCACACTCTACACTCCACACGTCATACTCCAAACTCCAGAGGCTACACTTACCACTCCAACTCCACACTGTACACTTTACACTCTACACTCTACTCCACACTCTACACTCCACACTCCACACTTTACACTCCACACTTCATACTCCAAACTCCAAACACCAGACTCTACACTTAACACTCCACACTCCACACTTTACACTGTACACTCTACACTTCACACTCCACACTTCACACTCTACACTTTGCACTTTACACTCTACACTCCAGACTCCACGCTCCACACTACACTTTACACTTCATCATCCACACTCTGCACTTTACACTCTACACTTAACACTCTACACTTTACACTCCACACTCTACTCTCCACACTCTACACTTCACACTCCACACTTCACACTCCACACTCTACCCACTACACATTACACTCCACGCTCAACAGTTTACACTCCACACTTTACACTCCACACTTTACACTTCAGACTCCACACTCTACACTTCACACTCCACACTCTTCACTCCACACTCTACACTCCACACTTTACACTCCACACTTCATACTCCAAACTCCAAACACCAGACTCTACACTTAACACTCCACACTTTACACTTTACACTGTACACTCTACACTTCACACTCCACACTCTACACTTTACACTCCACAATATACACTTTACACTTACTTTACACTCCAGACTCTACACCCTCACACTCCACACTTTGCACCCACTTTCTTCCACACCCCAACAGCCTGCGGAGCACTGGTATGGTAACAGGGGAAAAATGCACAAGACTGTTCAAATAAACTGTTGCAGAATAGCGTTATTTGTGACTGCATATCCATGTGCTTTGACATCTGTGCCATTAACATACGTGTGAGCATTCGGGTTCGTGGGCTGCATTTTGTTTTTTTTCTTGTTGTTGTGGGCGCATGAGTATTTAGATTGTGCATGAATATTTGAGTGCTTTGTCATATGGGAGACTGTATAATTGGTGTGGTTTACAGCGATTATTGCACCATCATCGTGTATGATTTAGATGGGCTTTCGATAGATGTAAGGTTTTAAAATTGCCTACAGATGCCTGCAGTGAACAGAAAAAAACAGATGGTAACATATTTTATGTATTGGCAGATTGTAAATCGCAGGTGCATGCACCTTGCATTGAAGGAGTTTCTAGCATTTAAAAGATTTATCAGGATGTGGTAGTTGTTTTGCAGCATTGCGAATGGTTTGTGAAAAAAAGGTGAAGAAATGATTGGGTGTATTCCAATGCCAAATGTTGTTGGTTGAAACCTATTGTTGTTGGCAAGGCTTTGCCGGCTGGAAGTCATGCTGTGAAATGGGATGGATATTGTTTGGGCATTTTTTAATCAAGACCTCAACCGGTGCTACTTCAAAGTAAGGATTTCAGGATGTCATGGAATTGTGTGGTTGAGGTGGTGGTGCGATCACTGCTCGCGCCACTCGTCCTGAGCAACTTGGTGATCGATTGTGGGGTGCGCGGGCGGGTGTGATTTAATAGCCCCGAAGGGATATTTTTTGGGGGGGATGAATGGGTTTTTGTTCACAGTGTTCCGTAATGCTGTCTACAGTGTCTTATGGCACATATCCTGTTTGGAGCGTGTCCACGTTGAACGCCTGAAGTTTTTGAATCCTTTTTTCTTCACATTGTTCCTCAATGCGGTCCTGAGAGGCTCATGGGATATTTCCTGTTTGGAGTGTGTCCACGTCGATCGATTAGAACTGTTTGAATCTTGTCTTGTTCACATTGTTCCGTGATACGGTCCTGAGGGGCTCATGGTACATGCTGGAGTGTGCCGCGGCCTTGTGTTTAATCTTTTCGGCATGATTGTTGATCACACGTTTCGAGGTGTAGGGGCGGTCATCCTGGATCCGCGGCAGTGACGCTGTACTATATTTGGATGCCAGCAAGTCTCCAGTATGCGAAAAACAACATGGATTTAGAGGGGCATGGGGGAGGATGATGGTATGACTTCTTCCCCTCTGCCTCTGATTGCATTTCATTGCCTTTGTTTCTGCCGGTGCTTTCTGCATATATCTCTCCGCCTTGTTGCTTCCATTTCTGCAGCTCAGGTTTGTGGCCCACCGCAGACACTCGTGGG
>Ga0126342_10015248_pt1 | contig 13482 bp, 13 predicted proteins | sample Cyp1metagenome_FD_92528 | JGI IMG/M metagenome (GOLD analysis project Ga0126342, IMG submission 92528) | Coral microbial communities from Lord Howe Island, Old Settlement Bay, Australia - Cyphastrea 1 metagenome | ecosystem: Host-associated > Invertebrates > Cnidaria > Coral ...
CTGTATCTTCTGTCCTCTTACTCTTTCTCTTCTGATCTTCTCTCTTCTAATCTTCCTCTTCTCTCTGCCTCTGCCCTGCTCTGCTTTTCATCTGTCCATATTGTCGGAAGTTTGACTTCTAAAAACATCCTTCGATTATATAGTGTCATAACATGTCAATTGTAACATGAAAGTCTTAAGAAATGTTTATATATAAGAACATATATGTTATATACGTGTATATGTGGGTTATACTTGCGTGTGCGGGATCCAGCTACTCAGCAGATAAATAGCATGCAGAACAATCCAGTATACTACATGGGTTACTAACAACTTACTAAGTGGAACGTACCAGTAAGTTGTAAGCATTCAGAGATCTTCAAAATGGCCCTGGGGGCATTCCCACTGTCCGAGATCGCGACCCCATCTGGCCACCTCCAACACCTGACATTTCTAAGAAACATCACGATTCTATTAGCAAATTCAAAATATGAGAAACACATATGCAAATATTACCTATATGGATAGGTGGATGGATGGATCGATGGATGTATGCAAATAATACTATATAGTTACTATGTACTATATGTATTGTTTCATATTTAATGGGTTTGTTCGGTACCGTGTTAAGACCTGCGTTAAAACATCCAGGGATGCCCTCGAGTCGAACACATTCTTGGGTGGAACTGCACGCCCCAAGTAGGTAACCAGCAATTTCAACGGTGCAGCTGTGGAGCGATATATCATTCATTGCAATGGTACTCTCATCATTCATGGACTGACTTTCCTTTTGTTGAGTTTGTTCATGCGATGAATGAAGCACTGGATGTATGGCGATTATATCTACAGTTGCATTCCGCCAGATGGATACTTTGGTTTACATAACACTTTTGCTGTGTATGAAAGTCACCCAATTCCTAGCTGCTAAAAGGCCCCTTCTCATGCCCAGTTTGCAAGCCAGTTCGGCCTTTGCAAAAGCCCTCGTGCAATGCCAGTCTTGCAATTCCTGCAGACCTAGTCATGGGAGTTGCCCTTGGAATCCATGGATATTTCCACTGGGATTAGTCCCCGCTGTAGTTCTTTAGATCTCCAAGAAAGGGAAATTGGTAATCATCCGATCAACTCCCACCATTTGCCCTGCGTTTGGGCGTTGCGTCTAATCATACCATGTGCATCCATTTGCAACCATTGGTATTGGCCATCATCCCCCCCCCCTCGTATCTCGGGCGTTGGGAACAACCCCGACTTCCTGCTCCGAAGTATATTTTGTATATTTGGATATGCGTTGTTTTAATTTACATAGGCCCATGCGATAGAAGTTTGCGTGATTTGAAAGGGCCAATGTCTATTAAAACAAAACTCAAAGTATTCCCTTGGTGAGGAGCAACTCAGGAACAACATGCAATAAAGATTGCAATCGTCTCTAAGCTTGGATATCCTGCAAAATAGCCAGTATTTCTCTGGATACTGGACACAGAAAGGGGCCGTATAGATAGCTAAGTTGGCTTGTGGCTTTCAACTAGGCTAACGAAGGTTTATGGTTTCTGATGTTTGATGGCGGGGTTGGGGTATATCGAGCTAGTTGGATGGGTGACAAACTGACTTATAACTGGGGCTGCCCTTGGACCTTTCTGCATTACATTCCCCACGTTCCCTGCATGGCAAAAGTTTTGCCGCAGTTCAACTCGTCTTGGTTCCCTCGCTTGGAAGTAACACCTGGCAGCGTTAACAAGCTCATGATCAATACCTATCATGACTTTACCATTTTTTTCGGCAGGGCTTCTCAGAGGGTTTGCCCCAGGGAAATTTCGCTAGAGATGTCAAGGCGAAAAAGGTGATGTCAGACATTCTTAGACCAAGGAATAGGTTCATATCACACATTGCCACATGACAAAGCAATTTGGTGATTCCCACATCTTAAATCATCGTAAATCCTGACACCGGCATCCCAGATCATGGCTTACCTATGCTTACCTTAGATGCCCTACAACAAAGCCGTTTTTACTGGCTGGAAATGATGTGTATATATATATAGATATATACATATATATAGTGTACAGTATAACAATGTATAATAGTGCAAATATAAATATATATATATATATATAAACATATAAATATACGAATATATAAAACACATATATCTATCTTTCTTTATTTCTTTCGTTCTTTCTTTCTACCTATCTACCTATCTACCTACCTACCTACCTACCTAATCTACCTATCTACCTATCTACCTATCTACCCAGCTACCTATCTACCTATCTACCTAGCTACCTATCTACCTATCTACCTATCTACCTATCTACCTATCTACCTATCTACCTATCTACCTATCTATCTATCTATTTATCTATCCATCTATCTATCTAATCCAATCTAATCCAATCTAATCCAACTGCTCTAATCTAATCTAATCTAAGTGCTCTAATCTACGTAATCTAATCTAACTGCTTGAATCTAAGCTAATCTAGTCTAATCTAATCTATCTATCATATCTCATCGGGGTGGTGGTTTTTAACCCATTGAACGTAGTAGTTAGTTGGGATCATCCCTGAAATAGGATTGATATGGCCAATAGAGATCGCACATCAACCCCTTTGCGCCTTAAATTCTGCAGCTTCCAAGCTGCAGAACGTTTCAATGCTTCGCAGGAACTCTGAGGAAAATCGCTGAGGGTCCTGTAGGATCATCGCCCAGGCCGCGGGCTGGGTTTCCTGGGGATCTCTGGGATGATTGGGGTACCCCAAGACCAATTGTTGCCCCATTGAAAGCGACCAATTTAGGATGATTTTGGGACTCCACATCTTAGGAAAACTCCGTGTTGTGCTGGTGTGTTTTTGTGTTTGGGGGTGCGTTCATCCAGCACAGTTTCTGCACTTGTAGCTAGCGTGCAAGTGGATATGTCAGCAGAAAATCCTGGAAACAACATCCAAACAAGACTTGAATATAAATACCAGGGCTGCCAACCCTCCCTATCTGCAAAAAATGGTCGCACCGGGCGGGTATTAAGAATAATAAACACATATGATAATAATCATGAGCATGCGTAAAAAATATTATATACATCTGTTTAGAATCACTTATAGATACACTTACCTCGTCGCAAAAAAAAAAACAACTTTCCATCATCCTCCAGCTGGAACGCTGCGACCACACGGGCCACCATGGCTAACTCCTGCAGCTATGCATGGCACTTCTTCTGGAATCTCTGTGACACCAAGACATACCAAGCCTCGATGCTTTTCTGTATGGATGCATGCATGCATGTATGTGCAATATTGTTATCATTATTATCCATATCATATACACATGTTATACTATGCATGTACATATATATATATCCGTGTGTGTGTGTATGTGCATATCTATATATCTAATGTGTCCACAATACTCCTCACATGCATACTCGGATTGGGATCGTCTTCTCTGCTCCAAAGAAAGGACAATTTTGAGAATCTCCTCTGGTGCGGCAGTTGTTACTGGAAGATCTGCGCAGTAGTCGAAGATATCCTGGCACCGCTCAAATTAAACCCGTTTGTGGCAAGTCATTCGAGATGGTTTGTGGATGTTTGTGGCATTCCTCTGTCGGAATTGAGGTCATGCCGGGCTAGTTCTCATTCCCAAACATCTTTGATGCGGGGGTCGGCCAGTGACGTCACAAAAAACATGCTCAGAATCTAGTTGTCTCCCTGTTTGATGGTAAATTATGGTAAAATCCTAATATGTTCCCATATTTATCCATATTTGAACATTCCCCGATGGTTTCATGCCCAATCAAAGGTTGGATCTGCGGCAAAAAACGGTGCAGTTCAAGGCACTCGCAAGGCGCGATGAAGCTCCAGTAAGCACTCGGAGACCTGTCACGCTGCGAAGCTGGGGATTTAACCAGCAAAAATGGTTAGACGTAACCACCACATGGGAATTTGATGGTATTTAAAGCTGGTACAACTGAATTTGTGATAGCTAAGTTGGCTCAGTCTGGTAAATAACTGTTGGGTGGAAAATATGGTAAGGTAATTAATGAAGTTTGTATGATAAGGTAAGGTATAACATATCGAACTAGTTAGATGGGGGGCCCACCTAGTAGGGGGCCTTTTCCTGCTTTATTATCACTGGGAATCCCGTCATCCTGTCCGTAACCAGCCAGGGTTTACCCATAAAAATTGGGGAGCACCCGATGGAAAATGGTGGATTCAATGGACATAGTCTTTTATATCTTTTATTGGAAGGGTCCCTGTAGTTGTCAATTGGTAAACTAACATAGCTATGGAAAATCACTATTTTTAATGGGTAAATCCACTATAAATGGCCATTTTCAATAGCTATGTTGGTTTACCAGAGGGTAGTTGCCAATTGGATTGCATTGTTTAATCTACCCATCCACAGAAATGGCACATGCGATCAAGTAGTGATGCATGGCTACTGTGGGATTTCGACCAGTCAGATCCAAAATAGCAAGGCAAAGCACCAGCCACGAGTCGACCAGGCAAATCTGTAGATATATCAGCAATAGATCCAATTCGTTGGAGGAGTTCTGGTTGCATAACTTACCTATCGTTTGGGGCCCTTTCGCAAAGGGTGTCCCTGAATTTTTTGAGCACCTATTGGCGGAAAATCCGCCTGGAAATGAGCGGATGCCAAACACATCAAACACAGCCCACAGCTTTGGGGAATGCTTTGCGGGTTGGGTACCCAACATCACACCAGGATAGGACATACGATTTGGGCCTTTCCATTTGCCTTTGCTTCTGCACTACTTCTGGGATTCCATCATGTCCAAGCGGTTAAAAGCTAGTTGGTTCAAGAGCTTCTACCTCAATAGTAGGTACAGGGTTGCTCCCAACACCTCAAAACACCAGGGGAGCAAATCGCCCCTTTTAAACTTTAAAGCAGCAAAATGACCAATTCTGCCCATTGCTTTCTCCAACCGCTGTGGTTGAAGCTGCACTTGGAGCCAGGAACCAAAGAACAATTGCAGCACACATGGGGAGAAAAACAACCATGACAATAATCTTTGTGGACGGTTCCAACCTGCTGGGATTGCTGGGTATTTCCAGTGTCCCTTAGATCCCCTTAGTGATCATCCCCTCGATCTTTGGGGAATCCTGTGATCCACCACATCCACCACCCAAACCGCCCAACAAAGCACTCCCTTTTGACATCAGTATAGCTTCATCAGGCTTCATCAAACTCGGGCATTGTGTTCAGCAACGCGGCAGATTGGATTCGCCCAACCTATGCGGATAGCGAAGCGCTGGCTGAAAACCATCACGCGATATCCCAAATACATGTATACGAGTCAATTGGGATCATCATCTCAAAGAATGAAACATGAAAGAGGTTATCATGCGGGAATTGGACATAGCTATGGTATGCTACGGTCATGGCCCATTTACAAACCGCAAACCGTTACCCAAGTTACCTATATAAAATAATACATTATATTAAATAATGTATGTCGAACAAAGCAGCAGTTCTTTGGGAGGAACCCTTCCCAGGAGCGGTAAAGAAAGTGATTCTCCAGAGTTATGTCAAAGTCAAATTACCAACGGGCAACCAATCTCATGAAAAAGACCGATCCAAAAGGTGATGATGAAAACCAGCGTGTTTCAAGGTGACCTTGCCTCAGCCTGAGCCTTGCCCTTGCGGCACTTGTGGCGTCATGCCCATTGGAGCGCAGGCCATACCCATGCCATAGGGCGCCATGCCACAAGAGCCCATGGGCATGCCCATCATGGCACCCATGCCTGGTGCCATGCCCATGCCCATCATGTCCATACCTCGTGACGGCTCCGATTCGAAACCCGTCCAACTCCCATCTCCATTGTGTATATGAAACATATGCAATATGGGTAAATCATAGTAATTCATTAACCTGAAATAATGCTGTATTAGGATAATTTCCCTTGCTAACCATCCTTCCAGTGAGGTCGTGAGGTCGTTGTAGTTTAACCTGATGTAATTTCATGAAATTACTGCCATCCACGCGCTTGCTGGCTGCGATGTAGCTATCAATGAAGAAGCTCTAGCTGTTTCTATAAATTGTCGCTGGTTCATTTGACTTGATGAATAACTTTAGGCGCAATGAACACCGAACCCATCTGCAAAGACCAACGTGCAGAAGCTCTTGTGATAAAATGTTGCTGCCTTCCTATAGGAATGAGGAACGGAAAAAACATGTTCTAGACTTCAGCAAACGCCCTGTCATGTTCCAAAAGTATCCAAAACTGCCAAAAACGATCTCCCTTGAGAACTGCGATCAGAAATCAGCAACTAAGCTCTTTACCCATTGGCATTCCTGCCATACCACCCATAGCTGTTCCCATGGCCCCCATGGGGGCTGCGCCAACTGCGCCCATGGCCATGCCCATTCCAGTCATATTGCCTGGGGAGCAACCCATCTTGGCACCAGTTGAGCCACCCTTAAAAACCTATGACAGTCAACGGAGTCAACTGGGATTGTCATCCCATTTGAAGAAACATGACAGCAGATCATGGCTCCACCCGAAGCTGTGGGTCTTACTCCAGTGACCATGATGGAGATCGAACAGCCCATCTTTTCAATGGGTTGATTCCCCTTGCGGATGGGATAGGAAGGATTCAAGCTTCCAAGATTAATACCAGTATATACCAGTAGTTTGGGGGAAATTACATCTATTTGCAAGCTATTTCGCTGTTCACCATGTTAATCGTATAAAATGATGTTCCTTGCTAAATATCTAACTTTATATAACAAAGATGTACTGAGATTGTTGTGAGATAGCTACAATATTCGCGGACTGATGGTGGTACAACCAACGAGTGGCTGGAGCTGTCATAGCATCCCAATAATTGTTCCTTCTTGGGATGAATCATCCCAAATGAGGATGAAATCATGGTCTTTGCCAATCAATTATAGAGGGTTCGACTGCATATCTTCTCCCTTAAGGGATTCCGAACCGGTTCTGGTCATTAGAAGTGACTCATCCCCCGTTTTTTGACCTACGAGTAGGTCATGGCTCCGCTTGGTCCCCAGCCTTGATTTCCAGAAAAAGCTTGCTCAAGGGATTGTGGTGGTCGTGACGCGGCTTTTGCAGTTGCACCCGAGACACCTCAAGCCGTGCAGCGCCGTGCAGCGCCGTGCAGCTGAGATGGTTGTGTCACACAACTTGGTGGTAAAAGGACCCCTTTATTGAGATATGAGTCAAGTCGGGATAATGATTCCAAAAAAGAATTGGGAAACACCAAAAATACTAGAAAGCACCAAGCAGCACATTACCTCAAGGGAAGATGAGGCAAATCCAGCAGTTCTCAAATTGGTTCTGCTGATTCCAATTGGACTTCCATCTCTCTCCAAATCTACGTCTAGCTTTCATCACCAAGCACCTCAACTCCCCCACACCTTCTCACCATAACTTTCCCATGCAAATGGCAGTCTCGTGCCTGGAATCTGCGGCGCCATCTGCGCCATCTGCGGTGCCATCTGCGGCGACATCTGCGGCGCCATCTGCGGTGCCATCTCCGCTGACGCCGGTGCCGACAACGGTGCTGTCGGGGCCACGGCGGCGCTGGCGCCCGCGCCCAAAATGTTCCGCAGCGCCATGGCCGTCTGCTCTGGTGGATGCGCTGCCTGTGCGGCCTGCGCCGCGGGAGGCGGGGGAGGTGGCGCCGCTGGAGCTGGAGGGGCAAGGGCGGCGGCAGCTTCGGCGTCGGCCTTGGCTTTGGCTTCAGCTTCCTTAGTGGAGTTCAGTTGAAGAAATGGAGTTGAAACCTGGAGAGATGGGGAAAGCCCGCAAAAAATGTGAGTTTCAGCTGCCTAAATGGGGAGTAAAACAAGAGGCTGAACTAGCCAAAGTCGGTAACAACTTATTTTGATGATGATCAGCGCAATCAGTTCATGCTGAATAGCACATAGAATATTAAACTCCCTCTCATGTTGGAATCATCAAAGCATTTGTTCGAATCAATTGGCATCAACGGACAAATATACCCAAGACCCAAGGCATTTCACCAACTCCTTCAAGGGCTGGATGATGCATCAAGCTTCCTCCTGAAGTTTAGCTTTGGCCTCGAACTCCGCTTTTGCCTTCTCCACCGCCTCTTGTTGGTGCTTAGCAATCAGCCGCGCATGGAAAGGGTTCACAATGGCGCCCTTCTTAGCACCATCTGCAGCCTCTGGCTTCTTGGACCCGGAGGCTACCATCTTATCCACCGGTTCATTCATATAGTCCTCAGGGTTGGCGGCCTCAACCCTTTGAAAAAGATGAATTGCTCAGCTGGAACATTGTTGGGATGAACATTACCACTTTCATGACAGTAAACAAAAATCGAACCGCCGGTCCTCAGGGGATTTTTCGGGCTTGGAAGCTTCACCTTCCTTGGCAGGTGACTTCTCCTTTGGCTTCAGTTTTTTGCCTTCAGACTCCGAGGAGTCCTTCTTCTTGGCACTTTTGCTGCGAGATCTGCGCGCTTCTCGGGCGCTGTCCTGGAATCTTATGCTGTTATGTCATGTCATGTACATATTTCCCGCATCCCCTGACCATCAAAATGCCCATACTGCTGCAAAACTGCTTACACATAGATCCCATTTTAATATACCTTCCCCACACGAAATACCGACCAAAAAGGCCACCATCACCTATCAATTATGAGGATGAGGTCACTATTTGGTAGGTGACTATTTGGGCTGGGCCTGCGAAGGTGGAAAAATAAGAAAAAATAAGAAAAAATACGAAATAATAAGAAAAAATAGGAAAAAATAAGAAACAATAAAAACAATAAAAACAAATATATAATTACACATAAAAACAACTAAAAACACATAAATAAAAATAAAAACAAATAAGAAAAAATAAAAAAAAAGAAAAATAAAGAAAAATCAGAAAAAATAAAAAAAACATAAACAAATAGGAAAATAAGAAAAAAAAATCGGGCTCTCCAAGGATTTTTTTTAATTTGTTTTATTTGTTTTAAATTGTTTTTATTGGTTGCCCTCCCAGTTGGTGCCCTACTAGATAGCGCGCTGGTTCTCACATAAGAACCTACGACTGGATGATCCCATTGCATTCCCTGCCCCACTTTCCCAGCGAGCAGGTATTGGAGCCACTAGTCGTTGACTAGTCGTATCATCTCCATACATAATTTCCACAATGTGATGCCCCATGTATAAGTCCGTTGTAGATAAAATCCTACACAAGTTAGTTATATTTAAAAGATTTTAAAAGAATAGCAAACTACAGGGCTCCCGATTTAATTGTCACAGTTTCCTTGTTATCCAACACAGTTAAAGGCCGATATAACCAAATTATTCCAGACCGGTCATCTATCATCCCTATATAGGCCTCAGTTGTGCTTGTCTCAAACAACTCACCCCACCAGCTAAGTTTGCCAATGATTCTTTTTTGGTTCTCCATTCGGACAGTAAATGTGCAGCAGAATAAAACTATTTGACAGTCATGTTGACCCACTCCCTACATAATAGCAGACTGTCCATGTATCATCCCCTGCCCATGGGTGGTACTGTTCCCAATAAATCAGGTAGGTTCATAACCCTCTACAACAACATCAACAACTATATAATCAATCAGGCTTACTGGTCAGTGCTGAGTCCTCATACCAGAACAAACGGGTCATTTCATATAAATATGTTATTTATTGTATAATCCCCCGCGGCCATCCAAGTTCTCTCTCTCTCTCTCTTTCTCTTTCTACATTACCTTCAAACAAAATCTGCCTCAGCCCGCTATGGTTGATGCTTTAACCCGAAGACTGAAGAAATTATGCGGGAAAATCGGAATATATATCCTCTGCAGCCATCCGAAGTATGTTTGTTTGTGGTCTTGATGGGAAACTCATGGGGAAAATCCAACTTCTAGCTCAACCCCTAGTGGTTACAGGCAAACATGGTTGATGGATGTTGATGGGTTGTACCGGCCGCTTCAGCCTCAAAAACCTCGGACAAAACGTCTAAGGTCTCCTTGTCGTTTTTCTTCTCCTCTTCCTTCCTCTTCACCGGGCTCCGCCTCGGCGACCGCCGCCCTGGCGAGCGCCGCTTCGATTTGCGGCGGCTGCGGCTGCGGCTGCGCCGCTTCTGGCGGCTGCGGCTGCGGTCACGGCGCCCCCGGCGGCTGCGGCTGCGCCGGCAACGGCTCTTACCTTGGGGCTGCCCGGAGAGACTCTGAAACCCTGAAAAATGGTAAGTAATGCCCCAAATATTGATAATATTGTATTGTTGCCACATCTTGAAGGTTTAGGCTCCAGTCACAAGGTTTGCATAGGTTCCTGTCACTGGGTTGACGCAAGTGAAAATAAGCGGAACACATATTTTTTTCGAACATGTTCGGGGATGACAATCCTGACCTTTTAAATTGGAGCTTTCAGACATTCCATCATACGATAAAATATCTAGATCAAACACGGATAAAATGACCCTGCACAATTTTCAGGATTTGAGGTTCTAGTGCGGCTCTAAGGGATTAGGGAAGGTGATCCGTCAAATTCTGCTGATGACATCTGATGACCTACTTGAACTTCTGGCAAAACGTTTGTCTTGTTTCGAGGTCCTCACATGGGTTTCGCTGAGCCCAACCGAGTTTCATCCCATTTCATACGTCATACAATTGTTCTGCATGATCCTGTGCGAAAGTAATGATAAAATCACCTATTTCCACCGCCTTGTCATCAACACGCAACTCTTTCGTGGGGAATGCTAAAATTGGGATGGTTGACGGATGGTTTACACACCATTTTTGGGATGACCACCCACGAACGGGCTTGACGCATCCCTAAAATAACCCCTCAGTTGACAAAAAAAAAGTTATAACGCAACTTATTGCAACATCTTACAACGATCATAACTATTGATGAACCAGCTATGAATCCCAGTGGATCATCATTTTTGTTGGTTCATGACTAAGCTCTGTTTTTGTTGGTTGAATCCAGCACATCTCCAAGGTTCTGCGCCGGCTCCTCCGCCGTTTCTCGCGGCTGCGTTTGCGGCTGCGGCTGCGTTTCTTGCTGCGGCTGCGCTTGCGGCTGCGCCGGCGGGAACCAGAACCCGAACGGCTCCGGCTGCGCTTCGTTTTCTTCTTCTTTCCTGGAGGATTGGTGCCCCCAGGTCGCTGGCTAAGTTGGTTCATATAAGCTCAAGAACTAGGGTTTGTATGGGTTTATGGTGACTATAACTAATTACAGGCTATGGTACACTACAGTTAGATGGGTACCAAACCAACTTAATTAATGGCTGCACCACATTGTGGAGAAGGGATTGGCACTGAGGTCGTCCGTGTGAGGCTGCTCTCGTTTTTTCTTTTAAACCTGCCTCATTGTTGATGTCTAACCTTGCACTTATGGGGTCTCAACAATATCGAGTCCAGGTTTCTGAGTTCTCAGCCACTGAATAGGTGAACACCTTCAACACTAAGATCAAAAATCAAAATGTTGGACAGGCATAGTACAAGGTGGTGCCCCAGTTTGTTTGCTTCGTTTGCTAAAACTGCTATACGTGCGTTTATAAGTCCAACACAACGAGGGTTCATAGTAGATATGCATTATTAGAGCATGGCGGTTATAAATCAACAAACAGAAGTGGGGGGGGGCACAACCTTTTAGGTGATGTCTTATTCAACCAGGAGAATTGAGGTTGAAGGGCTTCCAAGTTTCTCTTGCCACTGGCAGAACTCTCATCGTCGCCAGAGTCATCTTTCTTTTTGGCTTTGCCCTTGTCGTCCGAGTCATCCGATTCATCCTTTCCAGAGAAACGCATTGCAAAGGAAGGCGTCAAAGAGAAAACAAATGTCAAAGTCCCAGTCCAAAGGCCTATAGCGCATGTTATATATATACTATGTATCTCTCTATGTGCACATTATTTGTGCACAATCTTGTGACTGTCCCAAAGCTCCTTCTTCGCCTTTTTTTCATCCTTTTTCTCATCTTCCTTGGATTCTGCTGCTTCCTTAGCGTCTTTCCTCAGTCTTCAGCACTGTCTCAGTCTGGAGTTGCAGAACTCATACATGGCCAATTCCCAGGGGGCCGTAAAATACCGTATACACAAGTAAATAAAATAGACATGATCACAATAGCAGCAGAATCATCAAAAGACTCCAGCCAATTCAATAAACAAAATGCAAATATCTGCTAATAACATCATATATATATATTCAGATATCATATTTATACACTCATGAATACGAATATATTGGGGATACTCCTGGCCGAGCTACTCATCTGCTTCCTTCTTCTTTTGTTTCTCCTGCATTTTGTTGGCCAAGTCCTCAGCAGCCTTTTTCTTGGCCACGTGGATGCTGTCATCTTCACCTGGGGCGCCCATCATGTCACCATCCGGGATGGGATTCGGGGGGGTCAAGGATGAGCAAAATGTGGTTCAATGCAATGAAAAACATGGAATAAAATGGAATAACATGGTAAAACATGGAACAACAAGGAATAACATGGCAAAAACATGGAATAACACTGAATAACATGGTATTAAATGGAATAACATGGAAAAACATGGAATAACATGGTATAACATGGTATAACATGGTATAACATGGAATAACATGGTAAAACATGGAATAACATGGTATAACATGGTATAACCTGGAATAACATGGTAAAACATGGTAGAACATGGAATAACATGGTATAACATGGTATAACATGGTATAACATGGAAAAACATGGTATAACATGGTATAACATGGAATGACATGGTATAACATGGTAGAACATGGAATAACATGGTATAATATGGTATAACATGGAATGACATGGTAAAACATGGAATGACATGGAATAACATGGAATAACATGAAATAACCTGGTATAACATGGTATAACATGGTATAACATGGAATAACATGGCAAAAACATGGAATAACACTGAATAACATGGTATAAAATGGAATAACATGGTAAAACATGGAATAACATGGTATAACATGGTATAACATGGAATAACATGGAATAACATGGTATAACATGGAATGACATGGTAGAACATGGAATAATATGGAATAACATGGTATAACATGGAATGACATGGTATAACATGGTAGAACATGGAAAAACATGGTACAACATGGTATAACATGGAAAAACATGGAAGAACATGGAATAACATGGTATAACATGGAATAACATGGTATAACATGGTATAACCTGGTATAACATGGTATAACATGGTATAACCTGGAATAACATGGTATAACATGGAATGACATGGTATAACATGGCATAACACGGAATGACATGAAATAACATGGTATAACATGGAATGACATGGAATAACATGGTAGAACATGGAATAACATGGTATAACATGGTATAACATGGTATAACATGGAATAACATGGTATAACATGGAAGAACATGGAATAACATGGTATAACATGGTACAACATGGAGTAATCTGGTATAACATGGAATGATATGGTATAACATGGAATGACATGGTATGACATGGTAGAACATGGAAGAACATGGAATAACATGGTATAACATGGAATAATATGGTATAAC
>Ga0126342_10015249_pt1 | contig 13482 bp, 9 predicted proteins | sample Cyp1metagenome_FD_92528 | JGI IMG/M metagenome (GOLD analysis project Ga0126342, IMG submission 92528) | Coral microbial communities from Lord Howe Island, Old Settlement Bay, Australia - Cyphastrea 1 metagenome | ecosystem: Host-associated > Invertebrates > Cnidaria > Coral ...
GTGTCCACCCGTCAACCGTTCAATTCGTATCAAAAACATGAAAATCTAGGCATAAACGGCAATTTCTACATTCTAAAAACTTAGCAAAGTTATAACATAGTTAGAAATCAACTCATAACTGGCCTAACTTAAGTTATGTTAACTTCAAACTATCTTCCATAACCCACTTATATATTGTCTAACTTCATCTTAACATGGGGGCACCACTTTGTAGTAATATATATATATGGGTAAATACCCTCCAGTAAATCAACAGCTCGACCCTGCCAGATAGGGGTTGGAAGATTAGTTTCCTTTCAGGGTCAAACTGTTAATCACCAGAGGGTAATATATCTGGGTAAATTGTAATATGTCACATTTGTAGATATATTATCTATATCAGATTTACTAATAAGGAAACTACATTGTAGTTATATGTCAATAATATTCACATTAATAATATCAGATTATAGTTAGTTTCACATTTGTTCAATGGGAATTTCAGAATCCTAAAGTGGAGGTGCTGTACCATATCAGGCCATATGAATTGTGGGGATATTCCTTACATAGGCCTCAAAAATAGGCCAACAATACCTCCAATTTAGGTTCCTGAAATCATTGCCATTCTTAGATAGCCTGCAAAAAATAAATTCTTTGCTGGTGAACATAGATATTCCCATTGATACCAAAAGACTAGTTAGGATTAAACTAGCCGTCTAAGATTGACCTACATATGGAGGTCATTGGGGACCATTTCCCAAATATGGTTGAACATTAAACACACATGAAACCACTATCTCAATTTCCCATATGAAATCGGGAATGGAATGGCCATTGATTTGTAGGTTTAAGTCAATCTGTGGTCCCTCAGGTCATGGTGAAGCCACAACGGCTGCCAGGCGTCGAGTTTCACCGCACAGCAGGCAGCACCAATTTTCGCTGCCGGGACAACCCTGATGGCCTCAGGGAAGCCCTAAGATGGGAAGATATCTACAGACAATATCTATCATAGATATCATATATATATTATATATATATATATAAATGACAGATTATATATAAGAAATATGTATATATATATCATAGATATAATGACATCTATATTGATATAGATATCAATAGCCAATATCTACGATCAATTTAAGGGATTTATCCGCAAACTTATGGCTATTTGGATCAGGGAATTATCATCAACTATGAGATTTAGGGGGCGGCTTGCCCACAATCTTCCCTAAAAGCAATGATCATCAAACAATTTGTGCATGATGACTGAGGTCTCTATAGGTTTCTAATGTTTCTATACTGAGCAATCACTGATCTCGCCAGCGTGAAGAGAGACGTATAGCTAACAGCACTTTGGATTGATACCTGAGTACCAGTTTGAGTTCTGAAGTTCAGGCAACATCAAAGTCCGTGCACCTTCCCAAAACTGGCTTCCGTATTGAATCTAGATTTCAACTGTCTTCAAACATGCTGTTGGCAAGGGTTCATGTGCTATTCTTATTGAATCATATTGTCTTGCTCCCTCACGCAAGTGGCGCAGGAAAAATTGTAGCAGAAGAGCGCCATCTTTGCTCATTTTCCACCTGAAATGGCATCGTTTTCTCTTTAGAGGCCAAGGTTCATTGGTTGTGGAAGGCCATGCTGGATCTCTTGATGAACTTCCTGAGCTATCTCTGGTATCTCAACAAATTGCCACTCATGGGAAACCCATTCGACTTTGTTGCTTTGTTTCCACTGCGAGGCTGTCAAAACCGCTCTTCATCATGCGACAAAGTGCGGTTTTTAGGTCTTTTAACCTGAGGTATAGTAGCACATAGTAGCACCAAAGCCATTCTTTGATGTGGCCTATCACAATGGATAACAATGGCCAACACAGTACCATGGTTTTTCGCTCCCGCTGGTGCTGGATCTTCATCTCCCAATTATCTCGGGATTACAATCATTGACCTGAAATAAGTTGGATATAGTTACAGCTAGTAGCCCTATCAATATCTATTCAATTCATATCCAGAAAAAAAAACTAATAAAACAAACTATCATCCTAGTGATGGTTAATCACAGTGAATCAAAAATTATCCAGATAAGTATCCCATGATATCCCCACTATTCCATTATGAACCCATGTTGGGCAAAAAAAAAACCATGAATCCCTGCAGATCTCTCTCACGTTTTGTGCACCATGCCATGGTTAAACATTCATCCAAGCCCGAGAATCCTTACGATGGATATATATATATACCCAGATGCTCCATGTATGGTATATTTACCTACATTTGGGTGATTTTCAGGGTAAATGTTGGTAAATATTCCATACATGGAGCATATGGGATATATATCTTTGAATGAATCCCTATGAAAATGGATTGATGACCAGCTTCCAGTCCAGTTTGGGTAATAGAATCCATCTTACTTGACCATGGCAGCCATGGCACAGGTATGTCAGTTGGAATTTCGAATAAATATCAGTTCAATTGGGAAAAACTGGTATTAAACCACAGATCCCCTAGCTTTTGATATAATTACTCTATACTATATATTATCATTATCATTATTACTATTATTATTAATTATCATATAGGTATATAATTATCATTCCGTATATCATATAGAATGGCAGACGAAATTACGGATGTACAAAATATGATGCCATGCGCACACTCGGCGTGTAAGGCGAAGCAAGACGGAATGAATCCATGAGGATTACAGTATGCTCGGTTACTCATATATATATACTGACTATATTGATACACTATTCTATGTATATATATATACTGACTATATTGATATACTATTCTATGTATATATATAAATATATTATAGTACTATATTATATATTATTTAATATTATATACTATATATATAGTATATACCATATACTATATCCATACTATCTATACACATTCAATATGTGTTTCGATCCATCCCTTGAAGAGTTTCTGCAGGCATCTGTGGGGCGAAGGGATGGCTGAACTCCTCCACGTGAGGGCAATGCTTCAATTCCTGGCTGCGGAAGGGCGGCTCGGGTCATCCCAAAATATACACCATGTTGATCCATGTTGTATGTAGAACAAAAGTAATATAGCAATATAATATATTTTATATATAGTAATATGATAATATGTGATACTATATATATATGATAATATGATAATATAGTAATTTAGTATATTTTATATATAGTAATATAGTAATATGATAGAATATGATATAGTAATTTGTGTACATATATATATAGTAATAATATAGTAATCATGCAAAAGATATAATATGATAGAATATATGGATTATACATTGGTAAAATATAGAATGATTATAACTTATATGTTTCTTATATGTATATATATATATATTATATTCTACATAATATATATATATATATATATTATATACATGTAATCCTGGAGTAGATAGAATATAACATGGATTATATTGGAAAAGTCAAAACATAAGCACAATAATGAGAATAATCTTGAACAATACATGTTCTATCTACTTCAGGATGACTACATATAATATATACGTAGCGCACATAGACAATAAATAAATATAAATAAATACATATATATATATGTATATATTATACACATAATAACTAACCATATTCCCAATCAATTTCGCACATGCTGGATTTATGATTCAGAAGATATGGGCATCTCAATGGCATCTCCGCAAGTCAACGGTGACTCTCATCATTTTTCCCCATGAACATTGCCAAGCTCACTGGCCATCTCAGGAACCGATTGATTGGAGGTACCTACCATATATAAGGCCTATTTTTGAGGGCTATGTGAAGGAAGATCCCCACAATTCATATGGCCAAACAAGTTATAAGTTGGTTTATAAACCATTATAATCCCCATTAACTGGTTCGTTATATCTGCCATAAACCATATTTTTTTCAGCCACAAAAATAAACCAACTGAACGCTATCTGAAGGGGGGCCCATCGCCAAGCTTCCACGGTGCCACCACGATCTTCTTCACCATGATCTAAAAGCCTCGCCGACAAAACAGGTCAAAAATGCTCAAGATCAACGGCCCTAAAAATATAGCAAGAGGCGGAGCATGGCGGAGCAACGTGTCGACACATGCGTTAGTTAAATCAAATTTTTCATGGGATTTCGAAGAGGGATTTTTGAGATGTTGCTGTGATCATAGTATATATCTCATTTTAAAATCATCAATGCTAAAATCCCATGAGATATATACAAACATCGTATAAATGTGATTTTTGAGATTAAAAAACAACCATTTTAAGCGTATTTTTTTGCCCCATCATCTGATGATTTGCGTGCCGCCATGTTCCAAAAGGCTCAAGGTAAGCGAACAGAATGGCTTGTTCTACAGCTGACCATCGGTTCCCTCTTTTGACAACTTGAAATCTTAATGGTAAAGCCCATCAACTGGCATTCATCAGTTGCCCCACTCTTGTTGCTGCCAAATCGTTTTTTTTGTGGATACACCCTCAAAATCATCCAGTACGCAGCCAGACAAAATCAGTTCTATACTGGTTGGTGGTTTCAACCATTTTGAAAAATATTAGTCAATGGGAAGGATCATCCCATATATGAAATGGAAAATGATCCATTCATGTTTGAAACCACCAAGCAGCATATATCCAATCATTCACCAAGGCAGCTGCGGCCGAAGGAACCAGTTGATAGCAGCCTCCTTATCCGCCGGATTGCCAATGGCCTGCAGCGCTTCCCGAACTTTCGCTTGGTCAAAGCCCAAGTTGGTCAAATCCTGCGGACAAAAATCGCTGGGGACTTCCAGGTGTTCAGCTGGGCAAAAAAAGGGATGGTGCAAAATGTTGTTTACCATAGATTGGCCAATAAGAGGGTTTTTGAGCGAAACAAACAACTTCATGTTGATCTATTCTGATGGGAAATTCACTGCAGGCTATGACTCTTTTTACGAGCCAATGTCACCTGCAAAGTGCGCGAGGCCATGGAAGTTGAAATCGCGAGCGCCCAGTGCTCAGCTTGATGGAGAGAAAGCTGCAGAAGCACAACCTAAAACTGAAAAAGGCGGCCATCAAGGGATGAGTCCAAAGCATTGCCAATCAGCCAGATACCCTGCAAAAAAAATAAATTCTTTGCTGGTTAGTATAGATATTCCCATACCAAAAGACAACAGTTAGGATTAAACTAGCCATCTAGTCGATTGACCATGATTGACCTAGAAAGCCCATCAAAGCCCTGATGAACATGAACCTTTCTAGTGCGGATGGACTTGGCGGACCAAACATGGATAATCTCCCGAAGGATTCACCATGAATGCACTGGGGATGAACCTCAACTGGTTGGTAGTGCTGGCTGTGCCCATCTTGCAAAATGATGGAGTGAAAGTCAATGGGTTTCGGATGACATCCCATATATGAAATGGAAAATAATCCATTCATGTTTGAACCAGTCAACTAAGATCAACACAAGCATCTTTCAAAAAACATGTTTGGACATGGACATCTGATACCGTCAACCAACTTGTGTGATTCTCGAAAATGGGGAATATCGCAAGGGTACCATTTTCTTTGTGGATGCCCCACGAAAAAACACATTGGGATCTTCAATTTCTAAATCTGCAAGAAGATGTTTTTTTTGGATATTGCTAAGCCATGCTTCGCCATCCCATCTTTCTTGGCCACTTGCCCGTTCCATCGTAAAGGGCACCATGACCAAGTGCGAAAAGTGGTCAGCCCGCCTTTTTTTGCCGCAACATCCCAGGCATCTTTGGCCGGATTTCCATGGCTCGATTTCCAAAAATTCCATGGCCCGCCCCATGGTTTTTACCAGAGGGCAACTGATTTTTCGAACAAGTTTCCAAGTTCGATCACTTTCCGGTGTTCCCGTAGCAACTTGGTCCTAAAGTTCATCATCGCAAGCGATCAGAAGACCCAAGCAGCAGAAACCTGCTGTGGTTTCAGGCACCAGTTTCAGTGTGCGCGCAGTTTCAACACATCCCAAAAATTATTGCCAATCAGCCATGCAGATCGCGTGCAAAAAAAATAAATTCTTTGCTGGTTTGTAGATATTCCCATTGATACCAAAAGACTAGTTAGGATTAAAGTATCCATCTAAGATTGACCTAGTTCACTCATCATCATAGAAATAGTTGTTTACCTAAAAGAATAGCGATTTTCCAAAGTTTGACCATCTAAGATTGACCTAGATATGGAGGTCATTGGGGACCATTATCCCAAATATGGTTAAACACACATGAAACCACTAACCAGTGCTTCATTTCAGATCTTAAGTCGTGCTGTCGTGCCGTTTTTCGCAACACCAAATTTTGAAGATCAGTCATGTTCATCCCCATCTGGTGATGCAGATTACCCTCTGGTAATTTAACATAGCTATGGAAAATCACTATTTTTTATGGGAAAATCCACTATTTCTATGGCCATTTTCAATAGCTATTTTGACATAACCAGAGGGTAGAGGGAATAATATGGAATAAAGCCATGTAGCCACAAAGCCTATGATGTCATCGATCGAAGTTTTGAGATTTGGCCAACTTCCAGATGACCTAGTTCACTCATCTAGACCCTCCAAGCATCGAACTCAGATGACCTGATGTTCGGTAGAAAGACATTAAAGACATCCAAAATATTCAAAGCCCTTAATTATCATCATGTGAGCTTGCAAGTTCTGCTTGAGCAACCACAGAAAATGATCATCATGATTCCAGTTCTCCCAAAAAAGAGCAAGTGGTATTCGGCCTGGTCTCCAAATCGGTGGTTGGCCCCCTTAAAGAAAGAGTACAAGATGGACAAATTTTGCAATAACATTCTCGATCGTGTTTGCTTCATTAATGTGGGGCCCCCCGTTTTCGATAGATAAGTTGGTGCAAAAAACTCCAATTTCACTATGGATTATGAAGGTTTATGATACGCAAATAACTATATTATATAATTATAAAATGTCATTTGCGTATCATAAACCTTATTTAAATTATAAACCATAGTTAATGGGCTTTATAAACCATCAAACATAATTGAAAAGGCCCCACATTCTACGCTCCTGTGTCATCACACGGCCCGCCACCTTTGATTCCCGGACAAAAAATCCCGTTTCAGTTTCGTCCCAAAAAATAATCGTTTTTGTTTGGTGAGTCCCCATTCACCATAAAACAATCCGACAAAATCGCATAAAATCCTGTATATATATAATCTCTGGTTGGTGGTTTTAACCATCTTGAAAAATATTAGTCAATGAGAAGGATTATCCCATATATTATGGACAAATAAAATTCATGTTCCAAACCACCAACCAGATATACATAACAACAACAGAAACACAGATATGAATCCCATTTACTCTCTGGTTATTTAACAGTTTGCCATGGTATAGATGGCCCATGGAAATAGAGGATAATAGAGGTTTACCGAACTTAAAAATTGTGATTTTCCATGGCAAACTGTTGGTCATAACCAGATGGTAATCCCCATCCCCATCCCCATCGCATCTCTCATCCTACCCATGATATCCGCGACGTCTTTTTCGCGAACTCAGGCTCCATTGGCCACATCCTCTTTGGGAGCCTGCAGCGGGGATCTGAGCCGTAGGTGAGCCTCCTCGGATTTAACCATGAAACTGTGGGTTAATCATTGCCAATCAGCCAGATAGCCTGCAAAAAATGGACCAAATTCTTTGCTGGTGAACGTAGATATTCCCATTAATACCAAAAGACTAGTTAGAATTAAAGTATCCATCTAAGATTAACCTATAGTAATGATGATCTTCTGGTTGGTGGTATACCTACACCTCTGAAAAATGATGGAGTTCGTCAGTTGGGATGATGATTATTCCCAACTGAATGAAACAATAAAAAATGTTCCAAACCACCAACCAGGATAATTTATCATATGGGGGGGAAAAATGGAGGTACCCCAAGTTTTTCCAAAATGTATGCTTTATATCTATAGATGATTTCGGGGTAGCCGTATTTTAGGACCCCCCCATATAGGGATATTCTATGGGTTTTTTGTTGGGATATATAATATGGGATATAGGCAGCCCAAATGAGAGCTGAGTTGACGCACATAACTGCTCGACTTCGGTTGATTGGGGGGGTATAACTATAGTATTCATGGGTTCAAAACCAAGAAACATCACTGGGGGGCCTAACCTTGTAAGACTCTCTTTCATTGATTAATAGGGGAGCTTTTGTAAACAGGCTTAGTAAATCTGGAGTGTGATGTGGTTTCTGAGTGGATCCGAAGGAGATTGCAGGAATTTTGCGCAATTTGGTTTCCCCTCATTTTTTCAACAATCTGATGGATTCTGATTTCCACCTGATGGATTCTGAAAACTGATACTTGGTGGATTTTCAAGGATTGTGATGAAGGGAATGTCCTTGACTTTGGGACGAGTTTTTTTTTTGCACCGTTGCCCAGCCTCACCAACATCATCCATCATGGAATCCCACAGCGCGTCGAAGTCTGCCTAAGTAATCTCATCCCCCTTATGTTTTACTAAGTACAGTAATCTCATCCCCCTTATGTTGGAACCTCCTAGAGGTTTCCAACTATATGGAAGTTCTCTATTAAACCACGGCTGATATTCGCTGTTTTTAATGCCTCAGAGGGCTTTCTCAGATTTTCGGCAGTTTCAGTGGCTCACCCAAAAAAACGGTGGTGAGAAAAAAAATCCTTGTGGTTGACTAAGGTTCCAACTCCCTTGAGTAATATTCGAACCATATTTGTCACTTGAGCAGTGTTCAAAACCCGCTGTCCATTCTATTATACTGGTTGGCTAAGAATGGGATTTCCAAAAGGGATTATGATCATCTCCAATCAAAAATACCTGGTTCTCTAAGAGTTTGCTATCGAAGCCATGGCCCATTTAGTTCGATGATTTAGTTCAATGATTATGAAATTGCAGTTCTTAAACTTGGCGATTTTCCATAGCTACGTTAAATATCACCAAATGCTATTTGTTGGGATCATCATCCCAACAAAGGAAATCTTCTGATGGATTTGTTACCTGATCCACCTGTCCCAAATCTTTATAGTCAAATTGGAATCATCTAAAATCATGGTCAATCTTAGATACCCTGCAAAAGATGAACAAATCTTAGCTGGTGAACGTAGATCTTAGATATTCCTTTTTGTAGCAAGAGATTAATGGGGCCCCCAATAACTATGGTTTATGATGGTTTATGGTACTTATAACTATAGTTATGGGTTATGGGGGCTTATAAACCAACAAACATCACTGGGGGGCCCCACATTCTACCCATCCAGTCGGTTGACCGAAAAAAATCATGCTGTTAACATCACTGTGTCAACTGGATGAAGCCACTACACCAGACCCTTTTAACGTTAAAACCAAGTCCCTTGACCACGACCAACTTTTGTTGCTTATACATGTTCAAAAAGCAGTTGAACCCTCTTGGTCATGTGATAAAACCATATAAATCCTCTCTAAAACGCCAATTCTGTTTGTGGTATGGTTTCAAATACACCCCAAATGTCCCCAAATGGCAAAGTGGTGCGATGCTTCATTCGTACTAGATTAACCTCTCAGAATTGAACATGGCTGGAAAACCGAAAGTTGAATGGGCAAAATATGGGACATCTGTAAGTGGAAGGCTTTCATATTTTTCTTTTTGCCAGGTACCCACTGGGAATTTGTTACGGTTTGCTATTGAAAATTGCCATAGGAATAGTTGATTTAGCCATCAAACATGCTGATTTACCAGGTCCACCAGGCTGTACGTTCCTACGCCTCGTGTCACGTTGACGAGACACGTCGACGATCCCCGCTTTGTCGGGTGCAGCTGGTGCAGCAGCTCCTGCCGATTCGCCCCTACAAGGTGGTGCCCTTTTTGCCAACGTTGGTAGGACATACGTCCAATCACTAGACTAAAATGGTATGCATATGAATGAAATGAATATATATATATCATACACATGTATATATATATATAATATGCATATATATATATGCATATATATATATAAATGCATGTATATGTAGATGGTTTATGCGGGTTATAAATCAACTCATAGCTCCGGGGCACCAGCGTGTAGTTTTTTTCATGGCTACATGGGTCCATATCTATTGGTACTGGCGAAGTCTTCACCATTTTTACCAGGAATTAGTTCATGATTCAGAAAGCTGAAACAAATGTCATTTACAATCTTGTATATACATATATCTATGTATCTATGTATCTATGTATCTATGTATCTATCTATCTATCTATCTACCCATCTATCTATCTATCTAATCTAATCTACTGTAATCTAATCTAATCTACTGTAATCTTATCTACTCTAATCTAATCTATCTATCTGTCTATCTATCTATCTATCTATCTACCCATCTATCTATCTATCTAATCTAATCTACTGTAATCTAATCTAATCTACTGTAATCTTATCTACTCTAATCTAATCTATCTATCTGTCTATCTATCTACCTATCTATCAATCAATCAATCTATCTATCTATCTATCTATCTAATCTATGTAATCTATATATCTATGTAAATAGATATGTATACGTATGTAAATATATTTGTTGATACGTATATATATATATATAATTAGTTATCATATTATGATGAACTTTCCGTTGCCAGATTTGATGACCGGAGGGAGCGCACACCTGAAGCATCAGAATCAACATGAGTTTGTCCACGCATCAGGTACCTTCAACAGCTGCAAAAGCTGATTGAATCTTGCAGCTGGACAGTTCAATGGATGGATAGGATTGGATAGAGGGTTTGGTTGATAGATATGCACATATCAGAGTACAGGTCTATATGTACATCATACCTGTATCATACAAGATTATACATTAGGATAAGTATCTATATATCTCGGTAAATTCAAAAAAATCGCTAACCTGAATCTTGCGGCCATTTCGGGGTATTTATCCCTTATTCACCATGATTCCAGGCTTCGGGAAATCAGTGAGCATGTTGCAGGATGGGGCCCCCTTCAGATAGCTTTCAGTTGGTTTATAAGTGGCTGAATTCAATGGTTTATGGTAGATATAACGAACTAGTTAATGAGGATTATTTCATGGTTTATAAACCAACGTAAAAACATCACAACGGGGGGCCCCATCCTGTATGAATTCTTAGAGATTTCTCCCATCCCAGCGGCCCAGCGTCCAGAGGCAGATTGCGCAGCGTCAGGCGCTGAAGCTTCTGGGCGATTGGAGTCTGTGAGTTCATCCAACCTCGGCAGCAGTGGCTATGCCGCGTCTGATGGTTGTGGTGAAAAGCCACTGAAAGTGGCAAGATTTGGTGCTTTGGTGATGCCGCAACATGTGGGTAATCAAAGATAGCAATGGAAATAAAAACCCATATTTAGACTGTTCCAATTAATACGCCCAGTTTTCAATTGCCACGTTTGATGATATCAAAGGGTATTGCATTATTCATCTGAAAAACGATCTGCAAAAAGATCTTGCATTGGAACATGATTTTCTCCCAGCCACAAAAACCCGGACATGACCCAAAGTTAACAAATAGTTATCTTCTGCCAAGCGTGTCACCAGAAAAGCCCTAGAAGCGCTGCGAAAGTGGGATCAATTTCCAAAATCTGGAGGTTTCCATAAATGGGGGATCTCCAAGTTATGGATGGTTTATAATGGAAAACCCTACTCATATGGATGATTTGGAGGTACCCCCATTTTAGGAAACCTCCATATCAACTGTTCCATGCAGAGGGCAAATTAGTGTTGAGCTGCTGATGAATTTTGCATGAAAACTCTGAACATCAGCAAAACTAAACCACCGCCTAAACAAAGGGCCCGGCTGCGTAGTAGTTTGGCACTAGTTTTATGCCGTCGAATACTGAGAAAACAAGTACTAAATCTGGATACAATGAACAAATATATAGTGATTTGATGCCTGACAGTGCCACCCTGGCTACTGGCAACCACCAATCCTCATTTTTTAGGCTAGATAATTTCGTCACCAAAAATGGTCAGCCTCGAGGTCCCCCTGTTTTCCCATCCCAGCTGATTCACGGCCTGTACAAAGAAACGATCCGACGTTCTGCCTGCGCTCCTCATTGAGAAGCCACATCATTCGTGGGCCGAGCTGCCAAAATATGCCAATTGTTCAACCGCCCAAAAAACATCAAAAAACGCCGTACGCGGCGATGAAATCAATCTGGTTGGTGGTGCAATAACCATCTTGAAAAAATTGAAAGTCAATGGGAAGGATTATCCCATATATGACATGGAAAATAAAATTCATGTTCCAAACACCCAACCAGAAATGGTAGCCTGGGTGAAAGGTGGAGACCGTGAAAAAATGGTGCTCGCGCCCACAATCCGCATCTTCAGCTGGGGGTTCTGAGATCGCCCCAGAGGAACGCCCAAAGATGGAAGCTTCTCCCATCCCATCGAGTTTAAATCTCCCTGGAGCTAGCTCTGAAATCAAAACACTGGCTACGGTGCGTTGATGATATCCAGTTGTTGCGTACATTTCGGCAACGGCCATTTCTTATGTGGTAAATCATAACCACACCCAAGACATCAACATTTTTACAGGTGTAAACCATCCCCATATAGTAGGTTTTTTTCTTGGGTTTCTCACAATATTTATTATTGATTGTTGATCTAAAGCGTTCATACGGATCGTGTTCTGTGATGAGTTTTCTTGTTGCTGTCCCTGTGCTCAAGGTGCCTCTTAACCACTGGATCTCTCACATCTACTGTCGGTTCAGTTTGCCTTTGATGCGCCTTTTCTCATGATCCAATAGTTCTTTTCTAACAATCTTTGGGTACCCTCTGGTAATTTAACATAGCTATGGAAAATCACCATGCTATTAATGGGAAAATCCACTAAGATTGACCTAGATCATTCTTCATCATTCCAGGGAGCCTTGCTGGTGCTAACCCGACAGTTTGAGGATAAATTTCTTCATCTGTTCATCGCGAGCGCTCCGCGACGACGTTTTGGAAAATGCCAAGCCTTTCGCTCGACTGGGCCTTTCTGCTGCCAGTCAAAAAAGGTCTCCAAAGGACATCTCAAATATAAAAACCCAGCAAGCTGCAGCCCGCAGACCAAAAGGAACATCTACTATATACTGCAATATATATATATATGCATGTATATATATATATATCTAGATATACATGTATATCTATATATATACATGTATATCTATATGGAGGTTTCAATAAACGGGGGGTACCCCAAAATGGATGGTTTATAAAGGAAATTCCTATAAAATGGATTGAAATGGATGATTTGGGGGTACCCCCGTGACTTAGGAAACCTCTACATATACGTATATATATATATACACATATAATGATTGTCAAAGGAAGTTTAGGGGGAGAAACTTCCGTGTTACGGACTTTTAGAATGTCAGGGAAAGAGTTAGTCAAAGAAAGAGTTAGCAAAGAGAGTTAGTCAAAGAAAGAGTTAGTCAAAGAAAGAGTTAGTCAAAGAAACAGTTAGTCAGGGAAAGAGTTAGTCAGGGAAAGAGTTCGTCAAACCAAGAGTTAGTGAGGGAAAGAGTTAGTCA
>Ga0126342_10015250_pt1 | contig 13481 bp, 11 predicted proteins | sample Cyp1metagenome_FD_92528 | JGI IMG/M metagenome (GOLD analysis project Ga0126342, IMG submission 92528) | Coral microbial communities from Lord Howe Island, Old Settlement Bay, Australia - Cyphastrea 1 metagenome | ecosystem: Host-associated > Invertebrates > Cnidaria > Coral ...
AAAAGGATTAAATCATTTAATTCTTCAAATCCTCTCAATTATCCAAAAGGCTCTAAAAATTATCAGAATTAACCGGAACAAAATGGTACCTAAAGGTCTCTCGATCATATATATATATACATATTGCATATACACAATACATTTATATCAATAACGAAAACGATGAAGGGGTATATGATGGTATTTCATCACCATTAAGCCTATAGTCATTATAATTCTATTCGCACGTTTAGCCGTCATAAAGCACCAACTTAAAAGAATCCCATATATATATACATATATAGGCTACATCCCCATGTTTAATGGCAAAAGTAATGGTTTTTGGATGCTTAAATCCACATTTTGGATGGTCATTGCTGGTTAGTCGTCACCATTTTCTTGGTCAAATCACCATATTTTGTTGGTTAAGTCACCATATTTTGTTGTTAAGTCACCAATTTTGTTGGTTAAATCAGCATTTTTATCATAGCTTCAAGCCAGGAAGGCTTACCGCTGTCAGGCCACTGATCGGCTAAAAGGATGGCAGCGATGGCGCCCGAAGAAATGGACGCATGGGGCGAGGTGCCCAACCTGGGGGAGGAGGTGATTCAGCCAGGGGAAATGAGGAGGTTACAGTAGGAAAAACGGTTGATTTTCCCAAGAAACATGGATGATTTTACCAACAGAAAATGGGTGGTTTACCCAACAAAAATTGTCTTTGACCTGATTTAACTAAGAAACATATGGAAATATAACATGAAATTCCCAACAAGCATGGGGATTTACCCAAGAAACATTGGCAGCCATGACTTCACGAAAAGAAACATGAGACTGTCAGTGACTTCAATAAGATCAAAACATGAAGCTTTGCCCAACCAAGAATGGGAGTGAATCAGCAAGTCCTCCTTATGGTCCTTGGAATCTTCACCAATTCTCAAGGGACACGTGAAAAAGTGACAAGCAACCTTTGAGGTCGCCCATCTTTCCACCCATCGCCCGATGACGTCGATTTTTTCGAATGGTGACGTTCACCAAGTTCACCCCGCCAGCTACAGTAAGTTAGTTTTCAACTCTGATTCAGCTGTGTTTGTTCCCATAAATTTTCGTTGGCCGGCAGTAGCTTTTAGCCAGGCCATCATATGTCACCAGTTTGGCACCTACAAATCCCTATTTTTGCTGGTTGGAACCTCGAAAGGTGCTGAAATATCCATCGAGGTCGAGGTCCCACTTTCGAAAGTGGCATGGCACAACATGTCCAGCCAATCCAGCGCCGAGTCGCATGGCGTAAACAAAGGGTGGCACGAAAGCGCAATAAGGTCCTAACGCAGTATGGAATAAATCTGGAAAGCCATCGCAAGCCATAGACCCGCTGTGGTGAAAAGGGAATAATTATGGATGGTTTACTCCCGGTCATGATCTGGTTGAACATACATGCCCATAAAATTACATCAAAAAAAAACGCATCAGGTGATCCCCAGCTCGGGAGTCCGTAGTTTTTCTGGATTTTTGGTGCTTGACTCCCGCAAAAAAAGGTTTCAACAAAGGTAGTGGCTTCACCACTGTTTCCTCACTTTTGGTGAATAACCCTCACTTTTGGTGGATAACACCAATATGTGCTGGTGAAATCACCATGGTTTGGCGCTGGAATCCCTCGTTTCGATGGCGAAACGAATCACTTTTCACCAACAGTTGGGCATTCCAACAGTGATGGTTTCCTGTCATTGTTGGTCAAATATCCGATCGTCTCCCTACATCCCCATTCACAAAACAGCCACAAAACATACAAAATCAACATGTTTGCTGCTTAAATCCTACTTGTTGCTAGTGGTTCAATCTCAATGTTTGCTTGTTGAACCTCAGATTTTCTTCAAATCATATGTGCCATGATCATTGTTTACATATTAATCTCTATAAATGGATTTATGACCATTCCCCAAGGACTGGGCATCCAAACTTTTGCGCGCACATGAATTCCCCAACGGTCCAGCTAGCCCTCAGACTGTGATGAATGTCCCAATTATAATGGGAAGCTAGGGTCTTCTATCAACTATTAACTATAGATGAAGTATGGTTTGTGGTATAGTTGAATAGGTCATGGAACTATGGTAGCAGTGGTATCTATAGATGGGTTTTTATTGCTATAGCAACATGTTTCATTCCAATGTCCCCATGTCCTGTTGCTTTCCCATCGTTACATCTCCAAGACCTGGTGCCCTTGTGGTGGTGCCCAGTCGTTCCAAGCTGGCCGATGTTTGTCGCTAAACCGTGGTGGAAGTAGTTTGAGATATCTACCATCAACCCATAGAAATTCACCTATATCTACCATAAACCATCATAGAATAATAGAATTCACCAATAAACCATCATAGAAGTCACCAATAAACCAAAAAATGAACGCACTTTTTGTGAAGTAAATCGACTTCGCCATCGCTAGCATGGACGGTGTCCTTGAATGACCTTGGTCGTAGCGATGGCCGCATGCGCCAGCGTCTGCACCAGGCAGATCAGTGCGATGGTGGCGCCACCGATGAAGTCCTGAAAGGTTTCATTGGATATATCACTGGAAATATAAGTTGATTTGGATGTAATAATTGGATATAAACAAGTGGATAGATAATATATATATATAATATATATAATATACTATATATATAATATATATAATATAATATCTATATTTAATAATTATATAATATAAAATATATAGAATTACATATGAAACAAAGCCGGTGGGGTATGGCTTGCATCCGACAACAGACTTTGTTTGTCGAACAGTGGGGATTTCAGCACCCAACAAAAGGATTTTTTACACCAAACATGGAGTTGATTGGCAACTGGTTGGTGGTTGACCTACCCCTCTGAAAAATGATGGAGTTCGTCAGTTGGGATGATGACATTCCCAATATTAGTGGAAAGTCATAAAATTCATGTTCCAAACCACCAAAAAGGCAAAAAAATAGGTGCCTTTGACCGATAAGCAGTATGTTGATGTGCGGCACATCAAGGCACCATCAAGCTTCCGTATTGGATGGTGTGTCAAAACAAGGAAAAAACAACACCGCTTTTGGAACTGTTCAGACTGTTCAGAGCTACAGAAAACCATAGAGGACATAGTAAAGAGTGTACCAGGGTACCATCTCCATTCCACCACCCTGTGTACAAGAGTCATAGAATAAGTCTCGCTTGAAGTTGTAGTACGGCAACCATCCTGAGCGAAGATGTTTCTATATCACTGGTATGATTGGGAGGGTATGTAAAATTCGAGGGCCTGCTTCTGATGCTTCTACACTATGTCACTATGTGCACCATCAAAAAAATAGAAACCTTAACCCAGGAAGTTTCTCATAGTCAACCGACAGGTTCTTGGCAGGGGAAAAAAACTGACAGAAACAGTGAAACATTGGGCACAACAGTGAAAGTTCAACAGCCATTCACTCAAAACATTGAGTTTAGTCGGGCTGGCTAGGTCATGCCAAAAAAGGGAACAACCAACGATCTTGACCCAATCATCTTCAAACAGTCAGACACATCAGTACTGAAACTCTCATTATGATGGCTGATGGCTGTGTCATTCCCATTTCTGTAGGCTGGTTTGCAAGTTTGCCCACAATTTTTGATTGTTCATCCCACCTTTCTGATGGTTCTATCCCCATGACCGCTCGCACTTCTCAAGTCAAACCCATGTTTTACACAGGCCCGTGTTTCTCGTTTCTTGGGGTTTCGACGATTTTGTTCTTTTTGCAATCCTGGTGAAACTGCCAGTCTTTTTTTTGTTTGAATTCCCTGCTCGTTCTTGCCTAAATCAAATGCAACAAACATATCCACATTCGCTTGGCAAACTTGGGATAAATAACTCTTCAACCCCAAACAAATCTCGCCATCCACCATTCAATCCTTCTTTTGTTCACCAGATTTTTATCCAAAACCCTCCGGAAATGAATTTCCCAAGGATTTCCCAAGGATGTCCCAGGCGCCGAGCACCGGCACGCGACCCACGATGGTCTGCTTCATGCTCTGCAGCAAATCGGTGGAGCCGTTGGAGACCTCCTTCATGGGTTTGCCTCAGCGAGGCAAAGCAAAAGAAATGGACCGGATGTCAATGGAACTTATATCTTGAGTAACTATTATATGGTCCATATCTCTAATATCTCTAATATCAATAGCCATTTCAGGAACCGATTTTTTTGAGGTACCTACCAGATATAAGGCCTGTATAAGGCCTGTACAAGGCCCAAGGGAATATCCCCACAACATATGGCCTTATATGGTACAGTACCTCCATTTTAGGATCTTGGAATTCCCATTGACGAAAGGAACGGACCAATGGATGTCAACGGTAAAATATCTAAGTAACTAAGACAAAGATTGGGAGGGTGGTAAACGCAACTAAATGAACTAACTATTGTTTGTGATAGATATATCGAACTAGTTGGATGCGGTTTATAAATCTACAAACACACAATGTGGGGCCGTCCAGCTATGCTTTTTGGATTTATAAACCCCATTAAACATCATAAACCATAGATATTGGACTTAGCTATTCAGGAAAGCCCGCTTTGTAACGAATGTTGATAGTATGTACTAAACATCTAATATCTACGTGTTTATGATTAGGTTTAATGGGATTATAGTGCAATCCCCAACTTTCCAGTTAGAACTAGGTCTAGTTGGCTATTAAATATAAGTAACATTGGGTCAAATGGTCATTACAACGTTGTGGTCAATGTCACTGGCTCCAATGCTTCCAATGACATTGGTGCCAGATTCGTTGGCAGCCGAGCCATTTTGGACACCAAACATGTGCAGGCTCTGCATAACAATGCAAGTTTGGCTTGGTAACTTACATATATATATAGTTATGCTGGTGAAATGGACCATGCAGAAATTATCAGTTGGTATAAAAGTGCAGAGCCAGTCACCCTATTTTTGTTGGTCAACGGTCAACCTCGATATGATATGTTGTGACTAAATCCCATCCTTTTTATGGTTGAACCACCAAAATATACCCACTTGCAACCTGCGACACCCTATTTTTGTTGGTTTGAACACCTATATCCAGCTTATACGCATAGACGTCACATAAATATATCCACAGTTTCCATGGTTCAAAACCAACTTATCTAGCCAAATCACCTATATGACAATGTTTGTTGATTACCTCTTTGATTTTAGCAAGTGAATATCCATTAGAATCCATTCAACTCCCTTCACATCCCCTGAATCTGCTGCAAATCCAATTCTCCTGGTGAAATCCTTCATTTTCCCATACTTCAATCCTACCTTTGAGGCCTTTTCCATTCGAATCTTAACCCAGGATTACTAAACCCCGAAATTTCCCCAACCATTTTCCGCCCAGTGACTTTCCATATCCGGCCGTGGCAGCACCATATCCGCGATGCGCGAAATGCGGCGATCATCGTCCCGCGGCGAGGTCGCCGCGGCGCCCGAGTTGCTGCCCGAGTCGCCGCGTGCGAAGGTGTTGAGGTCAGAAGGGACGCTGAGGTGCGCCTGTTGTGACATGTTTAAGGTGCCCCCAAAAAGTGACGTAACCGGAAGCAACAAAAAGGCAATAGCGTTTTTTCTTTAATACTTATAAATATCTAGGTAACTAAATTAATGGAAGGACCCGCAACCAAAAAAAAATACTGATTAATGAATTTTAATGGTCTATGATACTAATGGTATGCAATTACTATGGATGTTACTGGTATATAGTAATGGGGAATGGATATAAACGGTTCATAAACTTCATCTAACTGCAAAACGGGGCCTCTGTTTACGATAGCTAAGTTGGTGCCAATAAGTCCAATTTCAGCATGGTTTGTGAGACCTATAACATCTTATACCTATATAATATATATATATATATCGATACCAGGGTTATTGTAAGGGTTCTGTGAGGGCATATACCCCCAAATATGTGTGTTTGTTTAATGGCACAGATTGGTAGAGTACCTCCAGTTTAGGTGCCTGAAATGGCCGTTTGCATTTGTTGGTTCAAAAAACCCATCAAACAATATATCTACCATAAACCATTCAGAATTCATTACTTACTTTATGATTACCAGCTTAGTTATCGTTTGGGGGCGGCACCTTGCATGTTTTATGTGTTGGGATGTGATGAGGTAATGAGGATAAGGCTATAATAAATCATGGTTGTGGGATATGATGGCATATAATGTGAATTAATGGGATGTCATGGGATTTAACGGCATATATGGTTATAACAATAGTCATCAATAATCAGTCTTTCTTGTGAGCTATGAAGTCAAAAACTGCCTTCTACTTGAAAAATGATAGGTATACTTACTAGATTAGTTGTATAGCATGTTGAGTATCAATGACCATCATAACCGTACAAAGATAGTTAACCTATGGATATGATCATTAGAATGGGATGGGATGATGAGATTAACCTTGTTATCATGATGCTGGATCTACTTCTATTTAATGGGAAATACGGGGATACATAACTATAAGAACTGATTCGTAACTGTTGAACATAGAGGTGACGCATACGAGTTTTCAACCTAGACCCTCAGTCGAACAATTCAAAGGTACAAGTAACTCACATTGTGGGATAAATAAGCATGAATTGTTTATATTATAGATATACGTAACTGCGGCTACACTTGCATGGGGCATGGAGTAACTTAACTTGTTATTCAGTCGACTATTTTGGGTTATAGAATGTTATAGCCACTTACCAGCAACTTAAATCACTCCATGGTCTATCTAGGTTGGAAAATATCTTCCAACACATCATCACATGAAAACAAAACACCAACCATACCATTACATTTTTGTTGTTGCCCCCCTATTGAAGCGAACTATCCACATTTCTTGTGAGGGGAGACCCCAACTTATCGCATAATCCTGGGTAAAGTCATACCCAAACATGAAACATTTCTGGTTGATATATATCGACAACTGGATAGGTCAAGTTAACCATCTGACTCAGGGGCCCATTTCCTTGTACAACTTGTATCCATTAGATGCGCTAACAAAACGCACTGAACGAGCCTTCTTGACCTTTGGGAGTGGCAGTACCGATGCCATGGCGCAGACCGCGCGTTTGGGCGCGCGTCTTGGGGCGGGGTCCACTGCGTTGAGCAAAGAGCACAGCAACTTGGAGACTCTCTTCTGGTTGAACTGCCCATGGGATAAACCGGAAAATATCATGAATTTGTTGGACAGGATGAGTTGATCCAGTTGAACCCAACAAAACATCATTTGGGACCTGGGACACAGAAAGATTTTCTTTCTTCTGCTTGAATACACATACTTGCTAGGTGCTTGGAACAAATCAAGGTGGTTGCTGTATTATCCCATGACATGGTTTGAACATGATCTAATGTAGAAAAAAGAGGGAAACTATCTGTCTTGTTGCTAAGCATGGCACATCAGAACTAAATTGACTGATCACATCTCCCCACGATGTCTTAGAATGGGGTGCTAAAACAGAATCCAAAGACTGCTCATGATATATTCCACTGGTGCTATCCTCGTCTTCCAGACAAAGCCATCGAATCTTTATGACCTTCGCAAGTCGCTTCCAGCTCTCCTCCACCATCAGGTCCGATGCCAAGATTTCAATGAAAACAAGATGATGATATAGATATAACATGTCAACCATATTCCCAGTGAAGGATTTGTTCAAACATCCGTTTTCTATCTACTGCAGGATACATCATTCATGTAGAACTATATACACATACTATTTCTTTTAGGTATACCCTCCGGTAAAGCAACGTAGATGCGGAAAATCGCCGAGGTCGAAGGTAATTCATCTATAGATGTGGCCATTTCCCATAACGATGTTAATTTACCAGAAGGTATACCATGTTTAATTTATTATGCATGAACCACCAAAAGTGCTTTCTTCTTCCATCCGGGATTCTCACATGGCATAAAGAGATCCTAAGTGGGTAAGTGTATGAAACAACCAGTAAGACTAGGGCATATATGGATAATGTACACTAGTATGTATGTATGTATGTATGTATGTATGTATGTATATATATAAATGTATATTAATGTGTGTAAAATATATTAATGTATATTAATGTATGTACATATATATATATATGGATTTTGAACCACTTACGATCCCAGGGATGGACAATTCAAGTAGTGATTAGTGTCTGTTGATGTATCTTGTATCCTATTCTTAGTTGGCAGCATTGCAGCATGAAATACCCCGATATGTCGGTATATTTATATATATATATACACATTACATCCAATGAATGTCCAGTATACAAAATTATCCCAAATTACCTGTCTGTAAACTGAAATAGACATGGACACATCACCATTTCTAGAAAATTGTCCTAAGGGAACCTTTCATTTTCCACATCTATGTAAACGTTTACCCTAGGCTAAATCGACTAAATATCATTATATCTACTTACATCACTTACATCACTTACATCCCCAAGTTTTGATGGTTAACCCCCTAAATCCCATAGTCAGTTTTCAACCGATTCCCATGAAATCCCTTGAAATCCCCATGTTTCTTACTGAAATCACAATTGTCCTATGGTTTTCCTATGGTTTTCCTCTGGTGTTCCTATGGTTTTCCTGTGGTTTTCCTATGGTTTTCCTATGGTTTTCCTATGGTTTTCTCCCTGAGTCCATGCCAAAATGGGACCCCTGGCTGATCCAAGATGGTCTCATCGACCTGCGAACTTCGTTGCAGGGCCACCGCGATGGACCGCCTTGTCCTGCGGAGATCAACCCCCCGGGGCTGTGGGCATATATGATTATATATATATAATAATACATAATATATTTCTATTTTGTTTAAAATATGTCTAATGTCTAACATATCTGTACAGATTGAAATAGATAATGATATTGACCCTACATATACTGTATATATATATATATATCTAACTGACTACTTCTGGCTATGCAAATATACTCAGTATCATATTCATATAAATCTAGTCTTTTGATGGGTAGATCGCAGCCACTGCTCAAATCAACTTGGTATTGCTGCACTGTCGGAGCGTGCCTGCCATCTCTTCGGGGCACCACTTCACCGACATAGGTCTTTTCACCTGAGAAACAGCGGCCAAGTGACCTTTGGTTGAAACGTACAACTTGGGGAATGTACTAATACGTGTATGTATATATATATATATGTGATCTTATATAATCTTATATGTACATAATATTTCCCACAGACCCCGTGTGTTGCCCAGACATTAACATTGAGGATGTCGCGTTGTCGAACTATGATCTTTGATCATCTTAAATCTCCGCTAAACCTGAAATTTTCTGCATGAATTCTCCACGAATTTCCATTCCCGCCTTGGTTGGAGTCCAAGACCACGGAGGCTACGTCTTCGTTCCTGAGGGCGGGGTTGTGAAGATGGGCCTTTTTGACCTGGCGGTTTCAACATGGATTTTTCATAAGTTGGTTTCTTCTATGTTTTTATCCTATTTTACATTATGAATTACTATTAAGGTACATATAGACATAGCATGACATAGCTGTATTTGGATGGGTGAACATAAACTAACATACCTGTGAGAGCACATTGTATGAAGCGAGCTACCAAGCGAGGGTGAAAACATTTGAAAACTCAGGAATATGAGTTTGAAACTGTCACCGTGTGGCTAAAATAAGCTCTCCCGAGAACCTGGGTTTGAAACTATCCATCCATTGGTAAACATAACTAGATGAATTCCATGGCAATGGATTCTATGGTTAATAATAGATATATCATGATATATCGAACTAGTTGGATGGTGTTTATAAACCAACAAATGCACAAGGCGGGGCCACCAAGTTATCTGGTTGGTGGTTTCAACCCCTCTGAAAAATATTAGCCAATGGGATTATTGTTCCCAATGTATGAACAAATAAAAAAATGTTCCAAACCACCAACCAGTTATGTTTGTTGGTTTATAAATCCTGATTGACTATAGGTCTAAATATCATAGACCATAGTTTTTGGAGTTATGAACCAACTTAGCTATCTAGGTTGGGGCCACTTTGTAAGTAACCAAAAGTTAGAAACCTCATATGTCTCGTGTTTCTAAAAATCTGAGCTGAGGATTGGTTGTTGGCCTTTGAATCCCAGCCCCAGCCCCAGGACAGCCCTGCGGCTTGAAATCAGCAGCTGCCCACCACAAAAGTGATCGAAACTTCGGCAACTAAAAAGGCCGTGCCAAGCTACAGGAAAGAGCCTTTCCAGGATGGCGAAATTTGATTCTGTATCTATAGGCGAACTCGAACTGGGATAAATTGGTACATATGATATATCTTAAGTTGGATTGGGTATATGATAGGCTTTTTTTACCAGCTTCCATCCCTAGTCTGGGCATAGTTTGATTTGTTGGCTCATGATCCCATACTCCCATGATCAGAGGCAAGATTTTGCCAAATTTTGCCAATTTCCCGATGGTTCAACCAACATATCTAGCAAGTTGTTGTGGGCCAAATGCACAATATTCAATCAAGTAAGACTAGTAAGAGAAGTCTTGGTCAGGTTGAAGCCACAAAAATCGGTTCATAAGCATGGACTGTTTGACTGTTGCTTCACCACTGTTGCTTCACCTGTCTCACACTGCAAATCCAGCGTCGGATCGATATCTTCATCGCCGGCCGAAGGTTTATGGCCTCAGGTTAGCGCATTAGCCTCCAGGAATCAAACGTTGCAAGCTGGAGAATTCCCCAGCCGTAAATATGGAGGTTTTATATGCCCTCTGGTAATTTAACATAGCTATTGAAAATGGCCATTTATAGTGAGTTTTCCCATTAAACATTGTGATTTTCCATAGTTATGTTAGTTTACCAGAGGGTAATTGGAACAGTGGAACATTCCCTATAAATGAGAGATTTATCCATTGCATTCCATTGCCATGTTTGATTACTGGAGGGGACAAGGAAACCAGGATAGGACCCCTCTGTATAACCATATCTCAAATTGTGGCCACCATCCCTGTTTTCTCAGGACTTTCCCATCACGGGGTTGTTCTTTTTCAGGAAGCTCATGTAGGTTTGGCATATTAGAGACGCATGTTTTCTCAATTTCTCCCCATCACTGAAAAATAGTGATATATAACCATCAATTCACAATCAAGGGAAATCCATGTTGTTGTACTCATAAGTATAGGAGGAGAGTTCTGCAGGTCTTCCCTCCAACTAGTGAGTTGTTCCCATACTGCGCGCTCTCATGCGGGGAAGAGTATCATGTTCATAAGTTAATCATTCCAAAAAAACATACTTGTACTATAAGTACATTGACGCAAGTGCTGTATAATGTGTATATTTATATTGATATTTACTTGTACAATATATATATATACAGATTCCAAGTTGGTGCTGGTTCAATAATCACACACCAGCGAACAAGCAAATGCAAACCACACGGACAGACCTTTTTCGGAATCGTCGCGTCCTAGTGACTGCTTCGATCCTCCCACTGTGGCCCCTTTCTCGTTGGATCCTGGCGGTAAAGCGCGGGGCTTCCTCAAGATGTTCGAAACCCATGGTACAAGCCATCTTTAGCAGAAAACATTGCGCAAATTTATGACATACATTCCAATTTTCGTGCCCAATTTTCGAACTTCCAGTCCCCTGATGGTTGATTTCACATGATTTCACTACATGCATTGCCAGGTGGTTCACCAATTATGGTTGAACCAACCTGTTTGTTTATTGCCAATGTATGCTAAATCATGTTCAACGTTCCATACGTTCATGCAGCAAAGCATGCATTTGATGGACTGGCCGATGCTGCTTTTGTTGACTTTCTTAACTTCATGCTCAATTATTCATCCGGAATTTCATGGTCAACAGCAACCCCCAAAAAGAAGTTTCAGAAGTCTGGTGTACCACAGTTAAGGCCCTTTACCTGTTATAAATGATACAACTGGGGTTATCATTCCATAAATGGGCTTAAAACTGACATATACCTGGGAAATTGCAATATCTGCAAGAATCCATTGATCTGGATCAAACTTGTTGACTTTCAATTTGGTGGTGCTAAAACCAATCAATACTCACTAACTTTAGGCTCCAAACAGGTACCAAGAAGCCCTACTGATCGATGTTGCCAGAATTTGCTAGTTCTGGTTATATGATAGTTATATGATATTACTGGAATTTCCAGTACATCTCAACTTTCAAGGAATTACCAATTGCTTTCTGATCACAGATCGCTAACTCCAGGAGCATCTAACTGCAATATTTATTGCCCTTACTACGGTAAAAACGCCCTTTTAAGTGCGGTTTGAATCATCATATAAGTATCACTCCGCTCCACCCCAGAGTCGTAGGTTTATACAATAAACCAACAAACAACCTCTAATAAATCAACTATTAGCAATCCTCAATAGCAAATCCCCATTTTCAATGTTTTCATCTCAAATAAACCAACAGAAACCTCTCATATATCAAGTATACGTATATACATATATATATATATATATACATATACACATATATATATATAAATATATCCCCAAGAACCCCACAGTAAAACACTAAATCCCATGGAAATCCCCTCATTTTCCCAAGCGGCATCTGCGACAGCTTCGGCTTCTCCTCCGCAAAGGTCCCCGGTGACCCGATCGTTCCACTCAGCGGGAGATGCGAAGGTGGAGCTGGGTGCGTGGTGACCAAGGCACCACCGGCCTGGCCCAAGTGAATTGGGTGGTTTCAAATATCGAAAATGTCTTGAAGTTAAATATATATATATATATATACATATCATATATCATATATCGAATATAATCTATATATATATATACATATGATATAATATGTATATATGAAATGTTTTCGAGGATACAGGTATATATATATATATATACAATGTATATATATATATATATATAATTATGTGTGTCATGCATGTAATTATGTATATATATGTATGTGTGTATGTATGTATGTATGTATGTATGTATGTATGTATGTATGTATGAGATATACGATTGGGATCCACCTTCCATGATGTGAAAACCACATAGTACCAACAAATCTGTTGCTTTAATTAACCAAGATGGAAACTCCTGGAAATTTCCAAAGCTAATGTGAACGATTAGTATAGTATAGTAAGTGTCATTTTGTCCTCATCCAGACTTGTGTTGACAACCATCAATGCCAACTTACCGTTCCGTCAGGATGATCAATCCTAACTTTTGTGCTACAATTGCTACAATACATGTCGCTTTGATGGGACACTATTTGTCTGAACATAATTGAACATATATCTTGGAAACTGCGAAGCTTGCAGTCAGGTCATATCTTAAATGTATGTCCATGCTATATACAACTCTAGAACATTCAATTCTAGATGTAACTTGATGATTCCTCTGAAATTCTAGATGTAATTTGAGGTATCCTCTTTGACCCAATGTTTCACAGCACCAGTCTTTCATCGTCAAGCCGTCTGCCCCCCCGCACTGATCGATTTGTTCTCCGACTGCCGAGTAGACTTTTGGAACCGCTGCCAGGAAGAATGGTTGGACGATACAACGTG
>Ga0126342_10015251_pt1 | contig 13481 bp, 11 predicted proteins | sample Cyp1metagenome_FD_92528 | JGI IMG/M metagenome (GOLD analysis project Ga0126342, IMG submission 92528) | Coral microbial communities from Lord Howe Island, Old Settlement Bay, Australia - Cyphastrea 1 metagenome | ecosystem: Host-associated > Invertebrates > Cnidaria > Coral ...
AATACAATACAATACAAAATACAAAATACAACATACAGCATACAAAATACAATACATTAATATATATATATATATATATATATGTATATATATACATATATATATATATATACATATATATACATATATATACATACATATATATATATATACATACATATATATATACATATATATATACATATATACACATACAAACATATTTGTGCGTCAACCATCTGAGGTTGATGATGTGAGCAGTTTCCAAGAGCTAAGTCTTAAGTTGGTTCATGATGCGGGGTTCCAATAGCTCTTTGACATCGCCCAACTTGGCTCGAGCCCAGCGTGGGGGGCACAGAGTTCCTGCGCCATGAATAAGGCGCGGTTCGCCACGACCAGGAAGCGATTGGATTTGGATTTTCGGCCCACGAGAATTTGTTAGAAAGGCCCTGCTTGCAACGGACAGTTTTTTGTCCGAAAAGAGGGATTTGGTCCAGTTGTTCCACCCCCAGGGAAAGTTGTAGGCACCCAGGGAATGCGAATGGGCACAGAAAATGGAATCGAATCTTGCCTCATAATGCGTACATACACAATCCTTGAAGATATTGTGGGCCGTAGCGTCACAGCCACACTGCTCTTGAGTGATTGTTTTGAATTTAGAGATGGTACAATTTTGACCACCTGCTACTTTTGAACGGGTTCAGAATCTTGATCAAGTCCTAGGCAAACCAGAACGTATTGGGACGTGTTGTTTATACGCCATTTCTGTTGGCAAAAGTACGTTGCAGTCACAAAAAAAGAGGTTTGAGTTCAAGATGCCAATCTTAAATGGTATGTTAGAAAACGACAGCACACCATAGATTTGCCAGCCCAAGTCCAGGATTTATATGTATACTACACCGACTGTACCCTGAAAACCAACATGGAACCCTGAAATTGCAATTTTAGATCTGTTCAAGTCATGACACCAACAACAATCCTAAATGTTTGAAGGCAACAATCATACTTGTATCAGGGATTGGGCTGCGCATGGCTGCGCATGGTTCAGGTGATCTCAGGTTACTTCGACAGCGCACATCGGGGGCTGCAGCGACAACAGCAGGAGGGACACCTTATGGGCCCCTGGCGGATCATGGGCTGAGGGAGGCAGGTAGTAGGCCGAGGATGCCCATTCTTGCTAGCTGTATGCAATATTCCTACTAGTAGAGGCTGAACTCTTGAACTTGTATCTGTCCATGGTTTTCAAATTTTTGGTTGAGAACTTTGGGGAAAAACTCTAAATCCCACGGTTGTCATTGTTTTCCCTATTGAGATTGCCATAAATTGAGGGTATACCGGTATACCCCATTTTCAATCACACCCAAACATGATATTGTTGGTCAAATATCCACTGATTTGCAATATATCCCAATGCTATACGACTGGTTAAATCCCTCATTTTCATACATTTACATGAGTTGTAGCCATGTAAGACTGCTTCCAAGTCCCACCTTCATGGCTTGATCTCCCCGATAGGGCGAACGAATCTCTGCTTCTGGGTCAGCAGTTTGGGGCTCAGATTTGTTGCGGAGAGAGTGACATGTGATGCTCCAAATGTTAGATGATACTAGTCGAATGATCATCAATGAGCAATTGGAATCAATTGAGTACCTCATGGTAGACCCCTAAATCCACCAGTGAATAGTTTTTGGAAGTGTTGGAAAACGGTTAAAGCCCCTCCCTCCTCCCTCGTCCCTCGTCGCGGCAAGTCGCCCACAACTTGAATCTGAACCCCTCAAGAATGATCGTTTCCACTTAAAGAACATCGCGAAACAAAGTTCGATCAGGGTCCATGATAGTCTCCACCAGTTGCAGTAGGTTGCCGGCATGAAATTACTGCAGTGGCTAATCTTAAAGATTGGTGGATTGATGGTGAGATTTTCAAGGCGGCTTTTCGGGATTGGTGTCACCAGTCGCCTTTAGGTGCAGCTACCTCCACTGCGCGATGAGTCGCATGAGCTCTCGAAGGAGGCTGTGATTTACTGCGGTTCCACTGAATCAGTGAGTATGTGGCACTATATGGCCATGACGATAGGCTATAGGGGTTTAAAACATATCCCCACTTATGGGGCTTATATCCAGCTAGCCTCTCCGAAGGTTGGGTGGCTGGCACCCCCTGGTGAACTCACCTCGAAAATCGAAAACAATCCAGCAAACTCCGAATGATGTATACACAAATGATATATAATGATATAGTATATATATGTGTGTATACATATATACGCATGTACAATTTCATATATCAGTATATATATAAATTATAAATAGATATACACGTTATATTCATTATATTCGTATATATATATACACATACACATAACTAACTATATATATATATATATGTATGTATGTGTATATATATATACATATATGTACATGGACACACACACACACGTGATTTTTTTTTTCGGACTTTTCCCGACATTTTCCGCTCAAACATGGACATTCCCCATGTCAGCCCGGACGATGAGGAAGGATGAATTTCACCAACAAAGCTCTAGGCGTTCTATATGGATTTGTCTGAAAAATCTTATCATATTCCCATGAAACAAGGAATTTTGGAGCATCCCCCATTCTCGGACATACCCATCTTGTTTTCAATTTCAGTATTTTGATCCCGAATAGTACGAGGAGGATTCCGACTGACTCTCTCTCTTTCTCAATATGTGTATATATATATACACACACACATATATATATACCTATATAATATGCACATATATATATATATACATACACCTATACCTATACATACATATGTCTATATATATATTTATAGATACAGATATTATTTCTTGTGGGATGCCTGGCTCAACCTTCGCCCACGCCTTAGGGCTCCAAGAGCTTTGGCTCCCTGGTGGAATTCACCTCAGAGCAGGCCTGGTTGATTCTGACAGAAATTCTGAACTACTTTGCTGAGAAAAAATGTGATACCCTCTGGTAATTTAACATAGCTATGGAAAATCACCATTTATAGTGGATTTTCCCATTAAAAATTGTGATTTTCCATAGCTATGTTAAATTGCCGGAGGGTATCACAAATAAAATACCATGTTTTTTTGGATGATTTCTGAGGAATTCGTAGGGCGTTCTTAACCTACCAGTCTTTTTTTGGATAGAGCTTCTTTGTGGGTCCGAACAGCAGGGGCATAGCAATAGCCAGGCTCAGATGGGTGTTCAATACGACAAGTACCAGCAGGCTTGAAAGTTGGCGGCAAGCTGAGGCTTCAGTAGCCTTTGCTGATTTATTGGGTATATCATTTTGTTACCATAAGGGGGGATGTTCAGTTGCCAGTAATATCCAACAACTAGGGTTACCCTTGTGTCATGAAACATGGCGGGAAAACCATCCATGGCTGGATAATTTTTTTTTGCCATGCGACTGACCGGAGGGTAACTCCCAAGAGCTGCAATGAGGCAGCCATCCTGATTTTTGCCTCATCCTTAACACACACACATATGTATATATAGTAATATCTATATCTATATCTATATCTATATCTATATCTATATCTATTTGTAGCATCAATTGTTGGTATTTAGGTGGCGGTTGGTATTTTTCTTGTGACTTCTAAGATCACTTCCTGGTGGATTTGATGATTCCTCTGGTTGGTTGAGATTCGCCCTGGGTCGATGCCAAGCCCAGCGAATGATTCCCCTGAAGGATTCAGCTTTGTGAAGCATGGTGCAGTATTTCCAGATGACATAACTAGATATGGGTATAGATCAATACCTATTAATACCATTTTTAGGGGGATGAACATCCATAAATCCCAGCTATTTTGATGTGAACAGAAGGGGTACAAGGTTTTGACACACTGCCATATATCTGGATGACATAGTTGAATAGACGTTAATCATATCATCTTATATAAGTTTATATATATAAGTTCTACGTTTGTATCGTTGAGATCGTTCCACCCTTCAACGACATCAGGTGCTGCAGGACAATGCCAATCTGATGAAGAAACTGAGGATGAATCAGGTGCCATGGCAGCTGGAATTCATCGATCTTTTACCATATCTATTCTACCATATAGTAATAGATAGATTTTTTTCCATATCATGGAATATCCATGAATATACCAGATCTATTTGCTATTAGCTGCTATTGGTATCAAAATACCACATAATAGGCATTTTAAGCCCAAACGGTTTCTACAATGGCATCTCAAGATCTACAAATCGTTTGGGGTTAGAGATAGACCCACGGTACGTTTTTCCCGATATTAAGGGGATAGGCAACACCGATTGTTTTTTTTTCCTCGTATGACAAGGGGGGATGAACATCCAGGGAAAAAACATATTGGTTCATTTCTTGACGCGCCCTGGAATCCAAAAACACTGGCCCTCAAGGGAGAAGACTGGAACCTGCATTTTACTATTTTTAGCCTTGATGACCAAAAAGTTGTCGAGCCAAGCATTGCAGACCTACCCAGAGTAATCGACGTTTTTTTGCCAACCAACATTGTTGAAACAATGGTGTAAAATGTTTAGCCAAGTTCAAGCAAGAGGCTCCATGTGGTCAAAGTCGCAGTGAGCAAAAATGGTGCCGTGACCAAACAAAGATAGGATGATGCTTAGCATCTCAAAATCCCAGTTCCAGATGGTCACACTGCAGCCATCGGTCATCTCTGGGAGTTTTTTTTTTTGAATGGGGGACTGAATGGTTTTTCAGGAACCCCAATTTTGACAATCAACATTATCCCGATAAACATGGAAGAATCATGAAGAATCTTAGGTCATTCCGTTTGACTCTTCCTTGGGATTTGCTAAGCGTTCAACCTTCTCAGACCTTGGGCCAGTCTCATGGAACAGCCCACTAGCCAATTCTCCGGGTGGGCATGGATCGATGATTCCTGGGCCTTGGAAATTGACCCATGGTTGGCAAACAGGCTATGTCCAGTGGTCTTCAACCACATTTTGGGGTCGATGTTTTTTCCATTTTTTTCCACTCAAAACGACCATCTTTGGAGTTTCATGTCACGGCTCGTGCTGGCCTCTGTCTAGATGGAACACCTCCAATTTTTTCTGTGCAAGTTATGGCGACCTGGAACCCGACCCCTTAAACGATGATAATAATTGCGGGAACCATCAACTTTGGCTCAGAAAAAACGCTTCTATCAATTCACATCTATGTATATAATTGATTATGATTGTATGTATATGTATATATATATATACAAATATCAACAATAAATCACATTTTTCAATCTATTCCAGATGGCTCCAGATGTTTCAATCTGCTTCCAGTTCAGGAGCAGCTGGCCATCACCTCGGCGAAAAAGGAAGCTTTCCGAGCGCAGGCAGGGCCGATTTCCAGTCGCTGTTTTTTTCGGCCACGTTTCTGAGGGACGGGGAAGTGAAGGGAGCTGAAGATCACCCTGAAATGGTTTATTTGCATTATAAATATAGATAATATATATATACATAGAAACATGGGCGTCAGAGACTTTCGAACTGATTTTCCATGATTTTCCGGTTTACTTAGATATCTTCCAGCCCGTTGGGTGACTTCGAAGTGGTTTATCGCGGATTTTCCAGGCTGTCGGCTGTCGGCTTGGGTGAGAAGATACCAACTGGAACGTTTCAGCACCTCGTTTGTTTGGGGGTACCCCAAGCCATTCCACTTCTTTGGATGATTTATTATATTGTGCATGGCAGCATCGACCACTTCCTGATTTCTGGCTGGGTTTTTTTGGGTGTCTGAAAATGGGGCAGGGGCCGATGTGGGAAGAGGAGTTTATTTCAACACTTATTTCAACCATGGGATTTTGAAACAGGTAGCCGATTTTCAGATAAACCTATTTCAAACCTATTTCAAACCTATTTCAGACCTATTTCAAACCTATTTCAGACCTATTTCAAACCTATTTCAAACCTATTTCAAACCTATTTCAAACCTATTTTAAACCTATTTCAACATCATCCTCATCCTCATCCTCATCCTCATCCATATCATCCATATCATCCATTGGACACCAAATATATTCTCAGGACCTTTTTTTTTTTGTTTGACAGGATGTTGGGCGCCCAACATTCCAGGCCCAGCGCTTGGAGAAGGAGTTCAAAAAGGGGCGCGGAGCCCAGCTGAGCTGAATGTGGAAGCTGAATTTGTCCTAGTTGATTATATAATAGTTATATATATATAATATAGTTATACAGTTATACAGTTATGCATATATATATATATATGTATATATATATATATATATACATACACACATATCATTATATGTACATATATATAAACTTGCAATCCATTCCTTGAAGTGATGAATTTTTAGGGTTTCCATCTCCCTGGCTGAGGCGCGATCAATCCGAGGCCTTGCAGAAGGACCTTTTGGAGGCCAAGCTCGCTGGATGATTTATTTCATGGAAAATCCTACTAAAAAGGATGAGAACTGGGGGTACCCTTATTTATTTTAGGAACCCCCCATATATATATATATATATTTATACACGAGTACGATCAACTACGTATGTAAATGAATGTTCATATTCAATCACACCCCAAAGACACTCATTAAGATATTATTTTGGGAGTTTCACATCAAGTCACGGGTTCTGGTTGCAAGATTCGGCCATCCATTTCTGGTGATCCTGCTGCCGTTTTTGCTCAGCTGGGGGCTGCAGTGCTTCCGAAAACACGAAACGATCGAGCTGGGTCTTTCCCAAGTGTCGTCAACGTGAGTTGCCCCAGTTGGGGGTTGCTCCAACGGCTCTATTCGACGGCATCACTGTGGTTATCAATTTGTTTTCGGCCCAATCAAGTGGTTGATAGCCTTGGAACACTTACTGGAAATTGGAAACGCTGTTGCTTACAGTTGAATTGGATATTTTTGGGTTTTCCTTTGGAAACATTCTCCAGACTGTTATCTTCTAAGGATTTGGGGCTAGGTATAAGAAGAAAAAAACCCTCTGGTGTCATCAAACCTGGCTAGCTGGAAAATCCCATAAAGTTACAGATGATTTTCCCATTAAAACAGATTGACATATTGTTTTGGATCGCCAGTTAAAATATCCAGCTTGCCATGTTTGATTACCAGGTTAGGTACCCCGGAATGTTGTAAATTCCAGGAATGTTGATCAAGAAATGCAATGTTAACCCCGGATTTGTCACCTCTTGGCTGGTGAATTGGGAGATTACCGTGCAAAGACATTCAGATATTCGTAGACCAAAAGATAGCAACGTTGCACAGGATGTTACAGATGATGCTATTTGCATCATTATTTCGAGGTGTCCAACTTTCCTACCCTGTTTTTGGGGTTGCTACCTCTATTTTCACCGCCATTTTTACGACGTACCCAAACATCATACTTGTTGCTTCATATATACCAGTGTATTCTCATGATATTCCCGCTTGCATCTATTTCCCCAACTTGACATCCTTAGGTCGCACTGTTGTCCTAATCTTCACTGGTCAAAGCATATTAAAGCATAAAAAAAATAAGCCGAAGCCGTGCTTTTTTGTTGATTCAACCATTTGTAGCTTAAAATAATCTAAAGTGCCCATTTGTTGATGGTGAAACTCAACACGTAGACGTAGACCAAGGCGATGCTCTCAGCTTTGAAGGCCGTCTTCAAGCCCGCTGAGCGGCCGGTGCGGATGGGGGTGAACGTGGGGAAAATATGGGGGGAAACTCAGGGAGTCACTAACTTAGTTCATAAAGTTGCAGGGCTCAGGCATTTTCGAACTTTAGATTACTTTATGACTTCATGTACCAGCTTTTGACTTTTTTTTGGATGTCAAGAATGGCTGAGCCACAAATGTAACCAACGCACATGGCCGTTGTGCGAATAGAAGGACGATTTCCTTCCAACTGCCAGCTGCTCCATACAGATGGTCATGGGTCAAACTAAGGACCCAGCTAATTCTGGGAGGGCTTTCTCCAGCAGATGAGGGGCCATCATTGGTTGCCGATGATCATAGATGGGGATGACTTAAATATATAGGGCTATAGTTTAGCCAATGGAGCCTTGAATAAGTTGGTCACGTTTAATAATTCACAATATCACAATTTTACAACATCCATTTTGGTAAGTGATGGTCATTAGTTAAACCATTGGATGATGTTACAAATACTTATATGTGTGTATATTGTGTGATTAAAGCATAGGCTCCTGTAATCAGCAAACCATCCACTCGGCTGGATCCAATCAGCGACCAATACCCGCGACACAAGGAGAACCTCACCACCAAGAAGAACGTGAAGCTGCAAGATGTGAAAGCCGAGGAGAGGGGGATGGGGAAGCCCCAATGACTAAGCACCAATGGTAGTTACAGCAATAGATGTAATAGATGGTGCTTAGTCATTGGTGCTTAGGTAAAATCAGCCAGCTAAATGATGGTAAATGATGGTAGATGGTTTGCAAAATCAGCCAGACCCCTTTCCCCCCAAAGTTGCTCTTTCCAACGCCAAAAATCACCGCGGAAGCCTGTTCCTTGTCCCGAACTGTAGTTTTCAATGCCCACTTTTCAGGTTTTGGGATGCAGAAGCCAACAGTCTTTACATGTCTTTACTGTACCCATATGGGCTTGTGCAAGCTGGAACCTATTTTTTGAGGTAGCACGTTCTTTTTTTTGGTGCAGGACTACCCCACACCCGACAAATACCTGGAAGGCCGGAAGATGCCACTGGATTTGAAGGGCCGGAAGAGCCAGATTGTTCTTGTGGGACACACTTGGAGTATTATGAGTTTACGAGGTTTGGAGTATATACTATGAGTCTGGGTATCCAATGGTATCCATACTGGTGGCCTCACGACCATTTCATCTAGCCAGTGGCTGGTTGGCGGTAACTCGATGGATCGATGGATCGCAGGTGCTGAGATCCCAACCTTCTACCAGTTTCAGAGCAACATGGTGGCGGATGAGGTGCACGAGCAATCCGGGTGGCTGGAAATTTCCCCAATCTTTAGATGATTGTCATGTATGGTATGTATGGTAATGTACTGTAATGTACTGTAATGTACTGTAATGCAATGTAATGTAATGTAATGTAACGGTATGTATGGTATTGTCCCTGATAACTTGTAAGCTTCCATTGAGTTCGGGGATTTGCCAGCCACGAACGATGATTTTCCCAGCCACGCTTGACGGAGGCGACCCAGCGATGATCATTGCAGCCCTGAAGAATGTATGGCTATTGAAACTGATCAGAATGCTTGCAAGAGACCATTTCAATCCACCGTTTCAGATGGCTTTCCGAAATGATTGACCCCTCTTTTAGCACACATATATATGTATACGTATACGTAGAGGTATACGTACCTTATAGATCCTATAGGTATATGATATATTATATATACTATGATATTATATGTATATTTAGATGTAGATGTAGATGCTGTATGTGTATGTGTATGTGTATGTGTATGTGTATGTGTATGTGTATGTGTATGTGTATATATATATATATATGTATTAATGTAATATTTATGACCTCCAAAGACCTCCAGAGTTTCGGTTCCTTCAGGATCTGAAAGCGGGTATGGCCAGCGGCTTGGAGGCTGGGGGTCGTCGATGATTTCACCATCTACAATAAATGGGGATGTATACTGACCAGCGGAAAGAAGTCATTCTGGGGATTTTATGATGGCTGCCAATCTCCTCATGTTTTTGGGAGTTCCAATCACATGGCTTCCTGTAAAAAACAATGGCCCCTAAAATACATGGCTTTATCATCTGGGTGCCGATTCTCCATTTCTGGTTTCATATCAAACATTCTGAGTCTTTTTCATCCCACTTTTGCCTGATTCTTTCTCTGGGATATGGGATGAATTTTGTCAAAATGGTCAGCATTTTTGGCCACACCACCATTTTGCCAAACATTTTTGCAGCTTCTCCATTTTCTTAACGACATCTCCAGAGGTGGACAAACGCCTGACGTTGCCCACGCGTACCCACATCCGCTTCCTGGTGACCGGGCAGGCCCGGAAGTCTTGTCCAAAGATGGGGATGATATGGTGACATAGTGTGTATGTATACACCTTATATATATATTATATATATATATACGTATATATAAAACCTTACATATATACATATATACATGTATATATATACATACAACCTTATGGTTATATACATATATATATATATAAATATGTAGCCTTATATATGTAACATATATATATATATAACATGTATATATATAAAACCTAATATATATATATAACCTTATATATATAACCTTATATATATAACCTTATATATATAACCTTTTATATATAACCATATATATATAACCTTATATATATAACCTTATATATATATAACCTTATATATATAACCTTATATATATAACCTTATATATATAACCTTATATATATAACCTTATATATATATGTATATATAAAACCTTTCATATATAAACAACCTGATATATATATAACCATATATACAACATTATAATATATATATATATATATATGTACAACCTTATATATACACATATAACCTTATATACATATATACAACTATATATATAAAACCATATATATATATACATAACCTTATATATATATACATATACATGTAGCCTTATATATATAACCATATATATATATATACATACACATGACATATACAACGTAATATATATATATAGATATATGTACACGTGTACATAGATGTACTCATCCTAAAATTGAAGAAAAGTAACGCCTACTGAAATAGCGATACATTAAATTTCCACCTTTCTGGGGATATCAGAATCCATTATACATCGAAGCAAGATCTTGGGGAATTCAAGCATGGGAGGTCCAAGAGTGATGTTTTTTGGCGGGACAGAAATAATGGGGAAGTAGTGCAACCCAAAAAAGTGGTGCCAAACCACTGAAGGTTGACACCTGATTATGAGGGTTTGTCCCGACATCAGCAATAGGGATGGCAATCTATGTTTTTTTTTTTTTTTTAAAGTACCTTTTCAGATCAAGCCAGATTGTGTCTACATGATTTATACCCATGGGGATATCCACAAGATAGTAAGCTTATTTCAGGCCTTAGTTCTAGTTGTTGAATTTTGAGTTGAGCCAGAGAGGTGGGTGGGGAAGGATAACCAGCGGAAAAAAAGGACTGTTGAAAATCTGTTGAATATCATGTGGATTTTTACTAATCTTTATCCATCAGCTCTTGGATCAGAATCTTGGGACTTTGGGACTTGATGTTAGTTTTTTGAATGGGTAACGATGGCGATCAACATTTTTCTTTAGCTCCTTGTGGCTTCTACACATATTGTTTTTGTGTAAACTTGATGGTCAACTCTACCAGAGTTGCGGGATGTCAATGGATTGAATGGAGAAACACTACAGGAAATCCTACGGTTTACAAGGTTTTACCATCAAACAAAGGTGTTTCGCGGGAACTCCTCGGTATTGGTCAGAATTAGTGGCCCCTCAAAAGGACTGGAAAATGCTGCAGAAACCATTGGTAGCACACTTTACTACTTTAGCCTGTTAAGCCATAAACGGGGTACTTGTAATTTATTATATTAGTTGGGAAACTTCATTCGTTTCTCCCTGGCTGGCCTTTTAAATTTCTGGGTTACAGTAAGGGTAAGTAGGGTTAGTCCTCTGGGAGTGAAGCACACCACTCCGTTCAGCGCTCCCGGCAGGACGTGATCCATTCCTGGTCCGTGCCATCTCTGGGCATCAAGACCGATGCCACCCCTGGGCGTATCAACCGTGCGCCCGGCGCAGGTGGCAAGGTGGATGATGGCTTCACACCGCCAGAAACTTGATTGGCTTAGCAACCCCTAAGATGGAAGAGTCAAATCCTACCAAGGTAGTGGTAGATTATATGTCCATTGGTATGTCCATTTTTTTGAGCTGTTATGCAACTATGATATGTAAACTGGTGAATGATCCAGTTTCCAACCATCTTGGTTTGTCCAAAAACAGGGCATACAACTTCAACTTGGCTGACACGATGGTCTTCCTGGGTCATCTTTTCTGCACTTTTCGGGGCTGCTCTTCTTCTTTTGGCCGTGACTGGGGGTCTGAAGTTCTGGCTCAACATTCTTATTCTTTCTTCTCTCTCTCTCTCTCTTTCTCTCTCTCTCTGTATCTTTATCTATATCTATATCTATAATATATCTATCTATCTATCTGTCTGTCTGTCTATCTATCTAGCTATCTAGCTATCTAGCTATCTAATCTAGTCTAATCTAATCTAATCTAATCTAATCTAATCCCATCGAATCTAATCTAATCTAATCTAATCCAATCTAATCTAATCCATTCTGATCCAATCTAATCTAATCCAATCTAATCCAATTCAATCTAATCCAATCTAATCCAACCTAATCTAATCCAATCCAATCTAATCCAATCTAATCCAGTCTAATCCAATCCAATCTAATCCAATCTAATCCAGTCTAATCCAATCCAATCCAATCTAATCCAGTCTAATTCAATCCAATCTAATCCAATCTAATCCAGTCTAATCCAATCTAATCTAATCCAATCTAATCTAATCCAATCTAATCTATTCTAATCTTATCTATTCTAATCTAAGCCAAGCTAATCTTATCCAATGTAATCTTATCCATTCTATATAATCTTATTTATTCCAATCTATCTATCCCAATCTTTCTATCCTAATCTATATATCCTAATCTATCTATCCTAATCTATCTATCTTAATCTATCTATCCTTATCTATCTATCCTTATCTATCTATCCTTATCTATCTATCCGTATCTATCTATCCGTATCTATCTATCCTTATCTATCTATCCTTATGATTCTATCCGTATCTATCTATCCTTATCTATCTATCCTTATCTATCTATCCTTATCTATCTATCCTTATCTGTCCTTATCTATCTTTATCTATCTTTATCTATCTTTATCTATCTTTATCTATCTCTATCTATCTTTATCTTTTTTTCCCCAACAGCGTGAGCTCATGGGGTCTTCAGCCCAGAATAGCTCCGGTGTGCCCTGGTGCAGGCGCCGGGTCAGGTTCAACAGGGTTCCGGAGAAGGTTCCAGGAAGCCTTGGTGCAAAGCCAAGTTCAACGCGTTCGGGAGAAGGTTGCCGAAGCCAAGCCAGGTCAGGTTCATTTAACTCACGGAAACCCAGCTGAGGTGTTTCCAGCGCTTGGCTTCGCAGCATGCTTCGTTGCGGCTGTTGGGGATACCGCCGAAGCTTATTTTATCTATCTCTATCTATCTTTATCTATGTTTATCTATCTTTATGTATATTTACCTATCTTTATCTATCTTTCTCTATCTTTCTCTATCTTTCTCTATCTATCTATCTAATCTAATCTAATCTAATCTAATTTTATCCTATCCTATCCTATCCTATCTTATCTTATCTTATCCTATCCTATCCTATCTATCGAATCTATCTAATCTATCTAATCTATCTAATCTATCTAATCTATCTAATCTATCTAATCTATCTAATCTATCTAATCTATCTATCTATCTATCTACCTATCTATCTATCT